>Ga0209367_1003128_pt1 | contig 22336 bp, 13 predicted proteins | sample WorMetLIZISLAND2_FD_187412 | JGI IMG/M metagenome (GOLD analysis project Ga0209367, IMG submission 187412) | Marine gutless worms symbiont microbial communities from Max Planck institute for Marine Microbiology, Germany - Olavius geniculatus... ... | reverse complement strand
TATATATATTATATTCTGAATAAGTAATACAAATTCATCAAAATACAACCTTTATTTTGATACAGATTGTTGACGTTTGTGCAATCACTGCAGCCTTTGTTGGAATGACTGTCCGCATGTGGCATAGTGGGGTATACCGACCATCGCTGATATTTTTCTGTCATTATGCGGCTGTAACTTATTAAGTTACCAATTCAACCAGTGAGTCTATTTAAACACATCATCTTCTGATTTTTTTTTACACTAAGTGACCTTGATGTTTGACCTTCTAAGCTGAAAATTGTCTAAAGGTTATTCTAACCAAAGGAAACGTTCAAATAAATTTGCTTTCTCTATGCCTTTATTAGCTTTCAAGTTAGGTGACCATATTGGACAGACAGACAAACAAACGAACAAAGAGAAGCAGACAAGAACCATAACACGCAGCCTATTAAAATGACTGCATAACAACAGAACATGAAATAGCAGCTCTAAGCTTACCAATCTGAGCAATTTGGACACAAGGGTTTGCATTCATTCATTCACAAATGCTAGATGGTGTCACCGGTCTTGTGTGGCTTTGTCATTCGAGTGGCCAATAGCCCGCATTTTGAAAAAGGTACCTAAGTTTGATGCCCCCGTATAAAAGATTCCTTGAATGCAAAAGGCTGAAATTGGAACTAGTGAAAACTATGTTCAATGTCAAAGATTTCATACGCAGGTTGTCCTAGCCTATATTGGTGATTTCGGCACAATTTGCTCTTGAAATGAGTGTCGCAGCCTGAAATTGCCAAAAAGTCGATAAAACCCCTATTTTGGTGTTCAAGGTCATCCAAGGTCATTAATTCTGGTGCCAACTGAAAGCTAGTGTACAACTTCCTATTAGTGATCAATAGTAAACTAGGCCCTATATCTCGCACCGTTTCTGAGGCATAGCTACTTATTGGCCAAAAATTGCAAATTTTCCCTACCCCGCTCTCATTTAGCAATCTCACTCAGGGTGACCCCTTTACAATTTCTAGAAAAGCTGTATGTATCCTGAAACTAAAGTCTTTCATGCAGCCGACCATGAAGATTTGATGATCCTAGCCAATACCATTTTTGACTCATCCACCCGTGTGACGGACAAACAGACAGAATTGTGATGGCTAAGATGCGCTACAGCAGTACCTGCTGTCACGCATAAAAGTATCGATGATAGTTAGTATACCCCACACGTTCGGATGTGAAATATGTTACACAGGCTGCTTAGCACTGACCAATGAAAACTAAACATACAGCTCACTCATATGATTTACCTGTAACAGCTGCAGAAAAAAATTTTCTCTAAAAAACTGTAAAATTAGACTACATAGTGCAAATATGCCTGCTGTTTACTGCAATTAATCTGTTTCCAGTTTTCTCTGACCTTTCGCTCACTTTCTTTCATTTTCACTGACTTTCCCTAACCAATTTTGAATTCCCTAACTTTTCTAAGTTTTCCAGGTGAGCGTTGACCCTATACTGTGCTACAACTAAACACGAGCACATACTCATTTCAGCGGTACCGCCATCATCAAAGAGTTGTAGCTGGGACGTGTAGTTGACTAGCTGGTTGTACACCTCCTCTGACTGTAGGCCTGGCAAACCCTTCACCAGCTCATTGTACTCTGTCAGTGACATCACAGACAGCGGCTGTGGGGTGCTTGTCACAAGTGGACTTCTGCTAGAGATCATATCACATTGTTTCTCGGAGTGGCCAGAGCCTCCAGCACATCTCCCGCCAAGCTGCTCAACGGCTTGTGACAGTATCTCAAAGCTAGAGTCATCCGTACACAGCTTCTTAGTACTGTCTGCTGGTATCACCTGTGGCTCGCCAGTAGTGCTGCAGCTACTAATGCAGTTCTCGGCACTCGGTTCTGGTGGCACGCGAGTCTGACGATTTTTGTAATCGTTGGCACCACAGGTTTCCACATACAGCTCATAGTCGTCGAACTCCGAAAAGCTAGTGTGTTTACGACTCGGCTCCGGTGAACAGATCCTACGGGCATTGCGACATGGCTTGCGACAGCTTTTCTTCTTGGTGTCATCCACTGTGACACCGAATGCTGATGCTGTCACTGCAGGCTGACGCCGATGGGTTTTGAGAGACCTCACCTCAGCAAAGAGTTCAACACTGCTCACACTGCTCTGGCTGCAGTTGCTCTAACATGCCACAAATCAATTGAAAATTTCTGAATCAACAATGTTTTCAGCAGCTTGCTATATGCACATCACTTATACACAGACAGGCATCAGCAACTATAGAAATTTGCTGGTAATACTTGCTAGATAATGCTATTCTCCTCCGATACACTGTTACATAACAAAACGTGGCACTTTTAAACATCTGCACAAAGTTACATTTCTAACACCTGTGCTGATGCTTGCAACATGTGCTAGCATAATCGGTTCTCACAGTACCCATTTACTACGACATTCTAACTCACAATATTACCATGGTCCAAAAAGTTCCAAGCCAGTATCACTATTTCATATCTTTGTTATCCCTATTTGTGTAAAAGTGGTAGCTAGGTAGGTGTTCAAGCAAGCAAGAACTTATAGCTACATTTCATCAACAGTAACCTTATAAGTTGGGCCCACAGTTTTCTGCGAAAAATTTTGCCAAATTCCGCGGGCAAGTTTGCAAAATTCTGCGGCTCACCATGGCAAAATCATACAAATTCCGCAGCTTACCATGGCATTACATTTCTGAGTAAACTGAGTAAACTTTACTTATTGAAGGCTGGCGTTGTGCTCATTTATGCTGCGTTGTGGGTCGATAAAAATTATCAATCTTTTCTTTTTAAAAGTGTAGTCTGTGAAGTCGAATTGTGTTTATTCACAATTGTGGCATATTGTGATGGTTATTACTTATTAGTAGGGCCCACAAATTTAGAGAGTTGAGTTTGATTTTTACGTGATATATTTAGTCTATTTAACTACCTTATCGAACTGATGATCATACTAATCATTAGTCATCTCTCAACTTTTGCAAAATTTCATGAAAATATCAAAATTCTGCAGAAAAGGGCAAATTCCTCGTCCTGACTCGAAATTCCGCGGCTTGCAAAAAACTGTTGGCCCTACTTATAAATACTGCAATGAAAAAGACGCCATTCCTATCACCAGACTAGAATCAAATACCTTAAAAAACATACAATAACAAATGGGACAATAAATGTATAGAATAAAAAAATGAATAGGAATAACTACCGAAACCGATGACTGCAACTCTTTTACAGAACTTCTCGTAGCATATCTGTAACATTAGCACATTACACCCGATTCAATTTTCAACAGACTGATGATGATTAACTTATTAATATGTGTCCTAATATTTGCAAGCTAAATGCCAACATTAGTGGAAAGAAAAAGAATATGCTGCTAGACAGCAGGAAATATGTTCCATGCTGCACCAATAATGACTGGCTGTATATCACATCAACCAATAGTTATTATAAATTTATCAACATATAAAACAGCAGCGATAGCTGGGGCTATAATAGTTAAATAAATGACCAATCAAATTAAATCAGTAATAAATAATTCTCCACAAAAAAAATTCCTGACATTTTGTAACATGCTTTTGTGTACGTCTTTCCCAGTCACCCCCACTGCCTGTTGCCTGCAGCATCAAGTGCATGCCTGCATGTAGACTACTGTAATGTTGTGCCTGGCGCATTCACACTGCAGCAGCAGCAGCAGCAATGGGCGTCATCTGTGTAGACTGCCAGATGCGCTAAGGTGGTAAAGTACTCATCGAGTCCCGAAAAAAATTCTCGTATCGAGAAATAAAAATAACATTCTCGCAAAATTAACATCCCTTGCTTGAACTATGTAGTACTCAATATGTCTGATACACACCGAGACGTATGCGGTGTGTTGCTGATAACTCTGTAGACATCTTCATCTACGACTGTCTTCTGTCTCAGCTGCCGTCTCGGACGTGACTTTCCTAGTTTGCTGCCGCCAGCACCCTTCGGCCTATCGTGACAACACAAATACAACTAGCCAATCAATTAAATCACATTTGTATGGCGTCACATGTTGCAGAAAAATCACAGGTCCACAAATATATAAACACAACGCTCATTTACTAAAAAAACAGGCAGAACTCCAAATGACGATCCTAAATGGTCGTGTACCACTGTTTGGTTATATAAACATAACCCTACATGGTGCAATGAGGTGATTTATTTCTGATCTGCTTCATATGAACACGGCATGATCTGAAACAAGCTGGGGGTAGTGCACAGTGCAAGTTATTAGAATGCACGACTCTACAATGGCGGAAAATCCGCCGCGCTAAGTGTCGTCCATTTGCTGGAGTAGCGGAATGGTACTTGTCCGTTAATTCATCCGCACTTGAATTATTATTGTTAACGCTAACCCTAACCTTAACAGTGACCCTAAACTTAACCCTGATCCTAACCCTAACCCTACCCCTAACCTTAGCCCTAATTTCCGCCGCTCCAGCAAATGGACGGCACATAGAGTGGCGGATTTTCCACCGCTCGAGATTTCTTCTATTAGAAAATGGGACTTCGAACTATGCCTAATGCTCACATAACTGAAGTGATTAGAATCACCGATCAGTGATAATAACCAAGAAAATTAAAATCACCGATTGGTGGTTTTAACCTTGTTGGTTATTATCACCGATCGGTGATACTAGCCATGTGAACTACGACCACTGATGGGGCGACACTGTGACATTAACGAGAAAGTTATTGCGTGCAGTTCATGATGTTGTGACAAAATTAATGAAAACTCTGTAGTTATCATCTCCACTTTCATCCATTTATTAAGTTAGGCCCTAACTTCTCCACCAATTTAAAAGCGACGCCAAATATAGGTTCTCCAGTGTACGTAAATGTGAGAGTACCCTTTTACCGACTGAGCCAGTATACCAGCAGTCCTGGCCTCAGAGCCTACTGTTACGCAGAACTCACCGTTTCTTCCCTATCGATGGCCATAACCACCATCAGTACTCATGTTACCATCCCACGGAGAATAGAAGGCTAAGTCGATCTAGTTGCCTTGGCTTTGTACCGGGCCCGCTGTAGCATAACTTCGTTGATTTGACTTAACACGCTACCGCCACGCCATGCCTCCAACCAGTCACGTAGGCCGACATGTAACCATGTAGGCCAACAAAAATTACCACCTAAAGCTGGGGGCCTAAAATTGATGTTTATAGTAGGATTACGGATACAATAATTCTACCGGTAGATTGGCAATCTTGATGTTAGCACTGGAAAATTGCTAGAGGTAGATCGGGTAGATACATTATTGATACATTATTGGGAAGATGGTAGAATTTATATGCCTGGTAGACATAGAAGGTCTACAAACCACGCCACGACACTGTCAGGTATTTAAATCAGGCTTATTCAGTATTATATCAGAGTCCATCTCAAGCCAAAGCTGTTTTTGTAACATGGACTTAGAACTATAGTGCTTGTGAATAAATTTTATTTAATGCTTGGTAATTGATAACATCTCAGTTCCAAACACAGTCTTGTAGCAATGCAGCGAAAAAGAAATGTGGCTGCATTCTTACATTAACAATAAGATAAATGTAATTAGGTAAATGGCGATCTACCGCTAGTAATTTTCTGCTCTCTAGTGCGAGATCGCCGATCTACCGCTAGCACCAGTTGTCCTTACGGATATTAGATAGCTCTTTACAATGCCGCTATCAGGCGTCCGTGTAATGGTGAAGATAGTCTGTATAATTATGATTTAACAAGACCTTGATTTTTGCTAAGTTTTGTATTACTTACTTTAGTTAAGCACAAACGGCAACGACACTACCCTATATGTATGGGGCAATAAAAGTACGCAGTGGCTATGCCCCCAAATTTTTTCGGGGGCGTATTTCGTTGTTTAGCTATGCCCCCGAATCATATTTATTATGCGACGTGTGGCATATTCTATGTTAGTTCGAAAGTCTGTCCTTCTACAATCACTGGGCATAGATTAGACAGGTGGCGCTAGTGGTTAGGGTTAGTTATTGCAGCTTATTCAGTTTTGTTAGTTATTAAACTTTTTAGTGGTTAGGGTTATGGCTAGGGTTAGGGTAAGTGTTAGCTATTAAATGTTTAGGGTGCAAATTTAAAGATATTTCGTACAGTTATGTAGCCATAGATGTACACCCAAATTAAGGTTGCAATATTGGTTATGAATTCGAACCTAGTGCTGCCAGGCTTGACTAGCCGACTGGTATGAAGGCATGATACCTTGGCATTGTACCTTGCTAAGGTTGATCTCATCAGTTGCTAGCTGCCGTGATCACGATGTATTCGGGGGTATAGGAAATCGCCGAAATGAGCGCCCCCGAAATTCGGGGGCATAGCACCGGTCTTAAAAGTATGGCCGATCGCTGATCATTTATTTTCACAGATCGGTATTTTTTGCATTGCAAAGTAGCTTAACAAATCGGTAATTTTAGCATAGAAGGTTATTCTAACCTTCTTGGTTATTTTTACCGATCGGTGATCGTAACCAGCGCCTTACATAACAGGGAATATAATAAGGAAAATACAATATACAATACACAGACCAACTGTACAATACTACAGCAACAATGGGTAGAGTGGAGTTTACTGGGCGCAATAGGAATACATTGCGCCTATTATTTCACATATATACCGTATAACTACCAATAGGGTTAGGGTTAGGGTTTAGAGTTAGGGTTAGGTGTATTCCTATGGCGCCCAGTAAACTCCACTCGTCCCGCAACAATAATGTATATAAGCTAATTAAAATAATGCAATGTATGTAAAACACATACATAATTATATTAAAACAAAACGCGAAAATTCCAGAATGAAATCAAAACAACCGCGACTCAACATAGATACTACGCGAACGCGACGAAAATGTAAATAAACATATACCATAGATTGTGTAAACCGGATGTTGATTTGATTTGTTGATAATAATTACAAATAAATTGTTGTAATATTGTATTTTTGCACATTTTGTGGCTGTAAGTATGTGGTTTTTAATAAAATATGCTGTTTATTTTATTCTTTTTGTTGCTTATTGTTCCAACAAATGAATAAAGTTGATTGCAGTTGACGACGTGTACTGGACGCAGGCTTGTTGTTTCCATTAGCCAGTTCTTTCTTCTTCTTCTTCTTCTTTTCCAATAATGCACATATCCTTTTGCGAGTAATGTCGTGCATGATGTCGTTACATTACTGTAAATAAATTTGGAAACAGGTCGAATTTCTGTACGTCACAGTACTTAAATTACCATCATACTATTGAGCAAGCAGTGTTTACTCATCGTTGTAAGGCTTTTATGTTATCTTTATCTTGATGTAATAATGTTGTTCTACCAGATTTTTTGCTGATTGATAAGCCAGATGTTTGATGATGTAAGTTGCCAAGAGTCAGTGAGTTGTCCGGAAAAGGCCAGAACTGCATTAAGTTTTTAGGTTGAGTTTTACACAACCAAACTGACTCATTTTCTGCTTACAGTGACTTAGTTAATTGCTATAATGCCGAATGCAATTTTTCTGCGGAATTATCAGTAAAAGAGCATTGTGGAGCTTAAGCTGATATGGTGCATATTTTGACTGATTATGAAAGTGAAGTTATAAGTAGGGGTGTGATAAAACGAAGGGACGGAGATGTCGAAGACCAATATCGATGATTGGATGGCAAAATCGAATGGACGAGGATGTTGATGATGGTGAAGTTAAATGAGATGCGAAGAAGATAGGAAATGAACGGACAGCAATGATGACAGCAGCAGAAACAGATGGAGACATCTTTTTTTGATCGTTTGTCTTTGCCATCTTCTATGTTGTCTGCTCCATTGTCTTCCCTGCTTGAACTTTGGTTTGTTGTATTTAGTTTTGGTTCGTTGTGGTAGTTATTAATATTGCTAAAATAGGACGTAAGTAAAGTTTAGTTAAAATTGCACTGTTGATGCACCTGTGTAAGTGCTGTTTCGTGATAACTAACGCTGCGGATAAATATGGTTGTAGGTGACAATGTTTGCTAATCTGAAGAAGAAGCTGGAGGAAGGCGGGGTCATGAGTCCTGTAGGAGCAGACAAAAAAGTCGGCAACAGCAGTAGCACTCCAAGAATGTCCAGTTCAAGCTACATTCATGGAGAAGGTTTGAGTTGCTTAAGTTAAACCTACCAGACTAATTCAGGTTATTCTGTCATATGCGGATTTTATTACTTCCACCAAGGGCGAGGTAATATGATTGCCAGCATTTATTTATTTAATTTTTTATTGATTTGTTAGCAGGATTGCACAAGCAGATTTAGCTGAATTTTTCAGGGAAGGTAAGATACAAGTGGCCCAGCTAAGAGTGCTAGATTTTGTTGGTTATCTGGAATTCTGGAGAGGTGTCCAGATCCAGGATCATATTTTAGATTTGTTACCATTGCAAGATAGGGCAGAAAAAAGTTTGTTAGCCAAAATGCAGAATTGCATAAAAAGTTACAAAGGGATTTGGCTGAAATTTTTAGGGAAGTTTCGATTTGGCCCAGTCTGTAGTGTAGTTGATTAGATTTTGGGGGAAACGGTGCAGCCACATGGCAAATACGAAAAAATCGCATTGAGTTGTTTCTGTATTGGCAAGGTGGCAGCGTGAATTTTAGCATATGTCTCGACTGTGATGTCTCAAGTCCCAGCTGATGAGTACCTAAAGCATTTTGAAATTGCGTATTGCAGTAGCAAATGATAAATGATTCTGTATAGCATAATAATCATTATTCACAATCAGTATCAGAGCTCTGATTGAAATACTGTGTTGACTGGATGGCTTCAGATGCAGTGCCAGTGCAGTCAAAGTCACTGACAAAACCAGCAGCCAGTGTATCCAGTAGCATGTCGGAACCAGCCACAGCACTCAGCCCATCCATTGACCATGCTGATGATGTATGTTGACAGTTGTATTTTTATCGAAGTTTAGTTGGAATATAAAATTGTTTTACATGCATCGCCAGTTTATTAGGCTGCCTGTACGTAGTAATGGGAGGCATGGTTTTTTCTCGTTGTTTTTTTTCTACTTCTTAATTTTTAATTTTTTTACTTTTGCTGTAAAACCGGACAGCAGACCAAAGCCAAAATTGGGGGAAAGATTACCCTTAGCTGAAAGGGAAGGAATTGTGGCCAAATTTCAGTGAGATCCATTGAAGAGTTTTGGAGGCAGGGCAGGCATTTTACCACGTTTATAATCAGTGGCTTGACGAATAAACTGTTCTGGACCAAGATTCCTGCAGCTGGGCAGCCTCAGGTTGGGCACTGCCTTACAAGGCTGACATTTATATTTCATTTATTAATTTTGACATTTTTGTTGTTGTATTTGGTCCACAGTATCAATTTGTTGCCATGATACACTGGAATTTGTCACTTTGTACCGTAGATTCTAATGGTGGAGAACAGTGACTCAGAATCCTCAAAAAAATATTCCTTATTGCCAACAAAATCTAATCATTTTCTGTTTGAGGCATGACCAAACCATCCATCGAATGTCATCAAAATCAGTCGACCATTTTTCTACTTATCCACCTGGAACAAACAGTTGAGGAGAGACAAATGGACAGATTTTATCATTTAATCTCCATTTGTGGTAGTTATAGGTATTCGTTAATGATGCAGGCAGATTGTTAGTTTAGAATTTGTATTCTGTACTGTACAGCATTTTAGGTTTTGTTATGGATTTGTTGTGCTATTTTGTACAGTAATGCTCTAGTGTTTCTGATTGCTAAGTGTTGCCATATTTGACTGTGACAGGATATTTAACTGTGATTGACATGGTTTGGCTTAGTTAGTAACGTGATTGGTCATCAGCGAAGTTAATCAATGCCAGGCCTGATTAGTACTTGGATGGGTGGCCGTAAGCAGGTAGGTAAACCGTGTCATGTCATGTGATGTCAACTACCAGTACGTTGTCTTCTGAAGCCATGATGAGTAGGTCCCTCAGTTTTCCACGGGCTGCAAAATTTCAAGCCGAGTCACAGAATTTGCCCTTTTCCGCAGAATTTTGATATTGCTGCAGAATTTTACCGAAGTTAAGAAATGACTGATGATTAGTACGATCGTCGTCTTTGAACTAACTATATCATGGAGAAAAATCAAACTGAACTGCCTAAAACTGCATCCGTGCTAATAACTACCATCGTATTCAGCACAATCGTAGATTAATACATTGTGACTAATTGACAAATTGCACTTTTGAAAAGAAAAAAAGATCGATAATTTCCTTTGTATGTTGCTAGCATAACTGAGCACTATGCCTGCATCCAAAAACTGAAGTTTTTAAAATTTTTAAACAGAATAAAGCTTAGTTTACGCACAAACGGAAGGCTGCGGAATTTTGCAAACTGGCCCGCGAAATTTGGCAAAATTTACTGCGGAAAACTGTGGGCCCTAATGATGAGCTCTGCTGAGCTCACTTTGTTCTGCCCAGATTCTTTAGTTTCTGACACCGCCTTGCTCTTCTCCCTCTATCCTTCTGTTGCCACTAAGTTCTTCTCAACACATGCATCTGGAAAGCACTAGCTAGCTAGGTCAACTCAGCCTGGCCATCCCTCCTCATCCATCCATGGGTAGGCGCAATGAGTACCAGTGAAAGCTGGGACGTAAACAGGCACACTGTTTGATGCACTAGCTCTGTATCTATGGGCTAAGGAAACGGAGATCAGCACCAGCCCATGGCCTTATGGCTTGGGAAGGACTTTACATTATGTTGTGTTTTCCTATACATATGATTGTGGTTGATCATGTGATGCTGTCTGTTGTTGCTGACAGGTCAACAACTCAAGCTGTACAAAGCAGGAACTGATGGAATTGTTGATGAAACGCACACACCAGATCAAATCTATGGAAGTCAGATATTCGGGTAAGTTCTGCTTGTTTATCTATTAGTTTAGCACAGTCAGATGAAAAGCTCATAGATTACAGTGGAAATTTTGCAGTGGCTGTCAGACTGGCAACAAATTAATGGGTGTCCATAAACCTGGATAGTCAGGGAATTTTCTGAATGTGAAAAACTCTGGAAATTTTGTGCAACATCAGGGAAAAATTTAACAAACAAAATACTTTCACTAAGTTTCTGGGTGCAAAAATGATCTAAGGTACATTTGCGCTTAGGCTCCGCCCCAGACTCTGCTATGCAAGCTTACAGTTATCTCCCATATTAACATTATTGCAACTATTTTTGGTTGCAGTAACTTATAGAAAAGTAAGTTATGGCTTTGGAGTAGCTTTGGAATCTCAGGGAATTTTTTTCTGCTATTTTGTGGCCACCCTGAATTAGTGAATGAAGGTTGTAGTTTGTAGTTTTGTGGCTGTAATTATTATTGTTTTAAACCCTCAGAACTCATTTCTCGAGGGTAAAAAAACTAGGCCTAAGCTAAGCAAGTGACTGCCGCGGCGAACTAGTCGGATGGAAAAGTGCCTAAGAATGAGACCATGTTACCCCTTTGCAGAGCCAAGGACAGCCTCTGAAACAGAAATGTAGTTTCCCTGCTGTCCTCAGTGATATATCAGTGATGTGTCTCCCGATTATCATCATTATTATTATTATTATTACGCAGTTTACATAACACGTTATGTCATTCACAGTATAGTGAAGAATTGCTGCCTGCTGTGGGTTATCATACACAGACATGGCAGATATTATTGAGGTGGTTCTGCGAATTGTTCAGATTTGTCGTCATTAATGAAAGAGAAATCGCAAATGATTGAAAAGCTGGAACTGGCGCTGGAGAAACAGCAAGATGGTACGACTGTTACCGATCTCATACAGAAATTGTAATTTTTTAGTAATTTATCAGACATAAACTTTTTAGTAGTTGTAAGGTACATGTAAAGGTAAGGGTAAAGGCTGAAGGTAAGGATAAAGGTCTGGTACTTGTTATACTGGGCAGCACTTCTTACGTGAGACAGAGTCGTGACCAGAAGTGTTTTACAATCTCAGAAGTGGCAGCTTATTGGCATGAACTAGTGGTACCACAGCACACTATGCGACCATCTGTTTTAAATTTCTAATGCATTGATGCTGTATTATTTTCTATATTTACAGTTCATTGTCAGCAACTCAGTGAGTTAAATGAACGCTATAACAGTTGTCGAGCCAAGACTGTTGAATGTGTTGCCACTGCTGTCAAACGCAAGGAAGATGTAAGTTCTTCAACTGATGTATTTTTCTATTTGTTCTAATATAGTCGAATGTTTTTGCCACAAAAGCTTTCTGTACTTACAATTAGCTTTTGTGTTATTGTAGGCTGCACATTGTTATGCTTTTACGCTTTTTTTGTATTGCAGTTCTTATGCGATACTTTTGTCATCGTAACTTGTTAAGGGCAACTTGCTTGCTTGCTTACATTATTTCTTGTCTGAATTATTTCTCAATAGGTTTGTTCTTGTGTTAATTTGAATGTGGCATGTGTGTGCAAAGTTTGTTTGCTGATATTGTTAGTTGTTGTAATTGAACTTGTAGTTGTACCAGTTGGTTGTTTTTGCTGTAGGAAATGAAGCAGAAGTTTAAAGAACTTGAGACTGTAAGCAGCTTTTTCCTTAATCTGCTGCTTTGTTTTGTCTGTTTTAGTGCTTTGAATATTTTGACTCCTGAAATTCTATAATAATTTTTTTTACTTTTCACATTTTGAATACTCATCTGGTGTGTTTAGTCATTCATGGGCCTAGTTTACAAAATGTCGTACGACAAATGTACGACAGTGTTACGACATGCAGAAGGTTTGCGACAAATGTACGATAAAACGTGATTTACAAAAAGTCGTACGACAAAGTTACCACTAAAGTTACGACAAAACGTACGACACCTCATTAGCTGTCGTACGACGGCATCAAGCATGCATGCAGTAATTATTTCGAGTTTTCATTAGTATATAATTTTTACATAATGCCGTAATACGTATAAATTTCATTTGTGGTAACTTCGGGTAGTGAAATCGCCCCGAAATCAGTTCACTTGTTATTGTTTACATTGGTAACCTTTCGCAACGGCAGAAGCAGACGATCGGCGTGCAGCGCCATGCGCCGCCAGCTCAGTGACACTGCGTTGCGATTGTTTGAGGTCGTGGTTGAGGTCAACGTAATGGCAGTTGATTGGCTGGCTAATTTTAGCGACTACAGAGTTACGACAAAATTGCGAGAGAGTTACGATGTCGTAAAATCAGCTTCCAAAATTCGGATACAACATTTTTACGACAATCTTATGACATCGTAACTCGTTGATTTACGACAAAGATACGACAAAGTTGCGATGATTTTACGACAATTTTTGGATTGTCTTACGATATTTTGTAAATTAGGCCCCAGTTTATTTTCGTTCTTCAAAGTTAGCAGTGAGCTTTTATTGTTCATTTGTATGTAGATTATTGGTGCAGTTGTCTTGCTTTTAATTCTTAATTCTTGACTTTAGCTTGGAGTTTGCAGTTGCTTTAGATGGTAATGAAAATAGCACTGTGAAAAACTATCAGAGCTTTTAAGTTGTTGTTGCTACTTTTAGTCATTCTCGAATTTGTGATATTCAGCTGTCACATCTAGCTTCAATGCAGCTTGTTCTACAGTAGTTACAAAGTTTTCCGTGGTTTTATTCAGTCTGAATATCACATTCTGTTAGCATGAACTGTTTATTGATTCTGTTTATCGCAGGCTTATACTCTGTGGAATAGGTCTCTATGAATGAAAATCACAGTCAGTGTCATTATTTGCGGAGTTGTGAAAATGCCAAGTGCATGCGTTAATGACAGGCCAAGTTGGAGCTGGAAGTGAAAGTTGCTCAGCTGGAAAAGTACCAGGAGCGAGTGTCCGAACAGCTGAATGTCCAGGAAGAGATTGAAGCTTTCTCTACGCAGGAACTTACCAAAGTCAAACACCTGGTATGTAGCTTTTAGGCCACTCATATGTAGTAATCATGGTCTTATGTTTTTACTGTATTTTCTACTTTTTTTCAATTTTTCTCCACATTGTTTTTTTGGATAGTTTGTGCTTTATGGAGAGACAAATCAACCAAGGGGTATTTCAGCTGAAGTTTAAGTTTGGTCTTTAAAAAAGTCCAAAAGAATCAATACCCAGTAAACCAACTGGATCTGACTTTTTTTTAAAAAAAGCCCATATTTTTTTCAATCTTCACCATTGAGAATCGGACTGGCATTGGTGCATGTGTGTGTGTGGCGCAGTTGTTAAACACGCAAGAGCTGGAGAGGTTACGAGCGGAAAAGTCGGTGTCGTCAGTTGATGACGAGACTGAACTGAAAGAAGCACGGCAACAGAACTCAATTCTCTGCAGCCGAGTGTACGACTAACAGTTTGATGTCTGATATCGTGTCATAGTAAGTGAGTGAGCGAGTGAATTTGCAGATGGGGTTGAGATACCTGGGTAAATTTAAGATAAACCCACCCAAAAAAAACCATGCCAGACTTGATCCATTTTAGTTCTTGTTCCACTAAAAATCCTCACTGGATTTTATCCAATTTTAGTTTTTTAATCCACTAATAATGAAGTATTTTTGAAACAGTTAAACCTACGAATTTGCAGATATGGTATATATTCTAAGCTGTGGGGAACGAACAACTGAAAACCCATAGAAATCCTGAAATTATCAAGTTGGAACTTCTTACAAAAAGTGGTTTAACCTTAAAAATCCAATAAAATCCCCAAATCAGTAAAATTCACTGATTTTGGCTTTTTTTTATACAAAAACAGGTTTTGCAACCCTGTATACAGATCACACAATGTCTGAGGTGTAAGGTGTGTGATGGGGCACTAAAGTCTGAAGTTGCTTAAGGGCTTGGATATTGGTGATGAAAATGCAAGTGGAACTAATGTTGTGGATATCTATAGGAAGGGTATTCCAAATTGTGGGAATGGCTACTGCAAAACTACAAGAACCAGAACATGAGGGACAGGCAGTAAAGTCCGAGAATGGGATGTAGAAGAGCGGGCACGTTGGTGGATAGTTTGGTGGGTTATGCGGGCGAACTTGATGATCCTCTCGATGTTTCTTTGGTGTAGAATTTTCACTGAGACAGTTGATGAGCGTTAGAGTCAAGTCATAGCAGAGCTTGACCTGGCCAATTGGCAGAATGGCCACAAACCTGGAATACTTTAGGAATTCTTTTAACCTTTGTCAAAACTCCTACAAAAACTTAGGGAATTCTGTGCAAACTCGGGGAAAATTGTAACAAACAAAAAGAGTGTCACCAGATGTGGTTTCCGGGTTGCAAAATGCTCTAAAGTACATTTGTGACTGGCACTGTGCCTGGGAGCTTATGGTGCTCCCCTAAATTATCGTTAAAATATTACAGTCAATTTTTGTTGCACTAACCTATGGAGAAGTAAGTTTATTGCTCTGAAAAAGGCTGAAAAACTCGGGAATTTTTTCCTTTTACTTTGTGGCCAGCCTGATTGCTAGACACATACTGACAGACAGACAGACATATTTCCATCCAGACATAGAGTGAGAGACAGGGGTGATTGATATGAGTGGGTGTGTGCAGGTCAGAGTTGGAGGCATTGAACAGTGAACTAAATGAACGTTTGACATCCCTGAAGCTTGACAACGAATCACTTACTACTGCACTTGCACAGGTGGTATCTTCTGCACTGACTAATACAGCTAGTATCATTGATATGATTATTATTACACTACTTTATTACTGAGGTGCTCTGGATTAGCTGGTAATGTCATTGATTGCATCAATGAAGTTAATCAACGCCAAGCTTGGTTAGTACTTGGATGGGTGACCATTGGCTGGAGGGTAAACCATCTCGGTATGTAACCAGCCACCAGGTCAAACTCAGCCTGGCCATCCCTTCGTGGGTAGGTGCCATGAGTACCGGCAAAAGCTGGGATGTAAACAAACACACCACGTGTTGCACTAATAGCCCTGTATTCATGGTCTGGCAGTATAAACTGGTGTCTGGCTGAAGGCTAAGTAAATAGAGATCAGTGCTGCCCTATGGGTCTTATGGCACTGAGAGGACTAAAGTTACGTTTTTTCGTATGATAATGCTGAGACGGTGCTCCATTGTATTGTATGATAATATGTTTGGTACAGTTACCTTATAACAATGCCAATTTTATTGCATTGCAATGACTGGCAGGTAAGAGGAAGTGAGGACGAGTGGTTAGAAAAGCAGATTGAGAGTGAGAACTCCATCACTGAGCTGGAGCAGCAGATACGTGAGCTGAAGGTTATGATGTCCGCACTGTACTTTTCTGTGTTCATGATTATTATCGTCATTTTTGATGGCTGTGAAGGAATCGGACAGAAATCGGCTGATTTATTGTAACAACTGGTGAGACGATGGGCGTGTTCAGTAGCCAAGCAACTTGGTACCGTTGCCAAGCGGCTTGGCTAGCACAGTAAGCACCTCACATATGTGCTTGCTGACATAATAGTGCAAATTGCTGAATATTTTCTTCTTATCAGTGCGTCATTGTTTGAGTGTTGTCACTAGCATCGAATTGTTTAACTTCTTGATGGATTGCGCAGGATATAAGTAACAATTATTTTCACCTTTTGGAAATTATTCGTTCAAGCCGGCAGACATCATGAATATTCATGGTGTCGATGAGCAAGCAAAGCGGTCCGTTCAGTAGGCAGCTTGGCAAGCAATACCAAGCAGCTTGGCTACTGAACATGCATCAGGACTAGTGCCTAACTACTGTTGCTGTGAATGTGAATGGCCGGGAAGGTTTTTCATTGGATTTACTTGTTCTGGCTTTGTCTCACGTCTTGCATGTTGTGCTGAGTGTGTTACATAAGCACAGTAAGAGGAGTTTTGTGGCAAGTGAACATTGGTTTTAGATATTTTTTTGACAAACTTACAACATTTTTTTCTATTGATTTTATGACACATGACTATATCATTTATCTGTATTTTGTCCTATCATTTTATTTTTAGCTTTTTACTTCTTATTTTTGTGTTTTAGCCTGTTTTGTACTTTGTAGCGTGTTCTTGCAGTGCTTTTTGCACTTACAGCAAGATAATCTATTTGTCGTGATATGATATGATATGATGTGATGTGTGATTCTTGTCCAAAGTGGTTTATTTTTATGTTTCTTTCCATATCTTTGTCTCTGTCTGTATCTCTATGTGTACGTATGAATGATACAGGCAGACATTTCACAGCGTGATGCTGACCATGCTGCACTGACTCAACTGATGGACCGCAGAACGTCTGAGCTAACTTCACTTGAGCTCACAGTCGGTACTTCTTCCTTTATTACACCATACCTTACCTTCGAGGTGGGCAGACTGTTACAAGGCGGGTGGCTTGGTGGCTCACCAGTTAGGGCAAAGTACTGACAATCACAGTGTTGCTTCTAATAGCTTAGATTGAAACTTTTTTTGCTTTTGTAGCTTTTGTCATTTGTGTTTCAACTCAGCTAAACTGCCTTGGTTTTTACACTGGTTCTGTTTATGTAATTAGTTAATGTTAACGTTGTTATAGCATTGAATGGTCTCTTGTATCTGTGCCAATGAGATGTTGACAAACTAGTTACTTGCTATATACAGAATTACCACACCTCCTGGAAAGTCTGGATTTTTTTTCTTGAAAATTCTTGGCCTGGAAAGGCCTGGGAAATCACTTTGTTCCTGGAAAGTCCTGGAAAAATATCGTTGACAATCATGCATTTTTTTCATTGGCTCAGATGGAAATAATGTTTTCCTGCTCGCTTTTCTTGCAGATTACTTGTAGTCCCATATTTTCAAATTTGTGGTGCCAGTATGTTATATTTATACATTTGTGGGCTACAAAAAATCCTGGAAATTTTTTATGGGGATCATGGAAAGTCCTGGAAAAGTGCTGTATTTTTTTGTCAGTAAAAGAGTAGGAACCTTGTATATAGCAAGCTACACCCTGGTGCTGTGTAAGAAATAGCTGTCTGAGTCCATCGGCAACATTGAAAGAACACAAACTGTGAATTAGATTAACATGTTCGCGCAAAGACATGTAGCCCTGTCATTTTTTAAATGCCAGTGCAAACTGCAAGTTGAATGTTTTGATTTGTCCAGTTTTACGCAGTCACGACTTAAGGCATTATGCAAATATGTTTTGACTAACCATGGTCGTCTGTCTGTCCATATGTTTGTATCACTGACTCTGTCCGCCTGTTGCACGGTATGTCTAACTGACTGTCTTTGTATGTCTGCTTGTCTGTCTGAAGCTACAAAGCAAGCAGCGTGAAGTGGAAAGTTTACAGACTGACATCAACGAGAAGACAGCTTCCATTGCAGCTCTAGAGCTGAGCTGTCAGCAGTCAACTGACGGTAAATATCAGCTGCCCCTGCTGATATCTGAAAATAACCAAAAAATATCTAAAACTTGCTGTTACCAGGTACAGTTTCCGGAGTGCAAAAATGCTGTAAAATATGCTTGCAGAGCCCCGGACTCGGTTGGGGAGTTTACAGTTACCAGACCTCCTAGCTGGATTAAAGGGGCCTACTTATAAGGGAATGGGTAAGGCGGGGAGGAAACAATTAGTGATTTGCAGGATTGTTGCAGCATTGTAGAGAAATAGGACTGATGTTTATTTGTGCATGATTTTGTTATGTGGAATTTTTTTCTCTAGGTTCTATGTACATGCATATGTTTGTGGTACTAGTCAGCATAAAGTTTTTTTCTTCTTGTGGCAATTCCTGATGGATGGATTTAACTGACTTGTGAGCATTAGCTCAAATTTCTTGTTAGTTGGTGCTTTCTGTTTCCCAAATTTTTTTCGGTAAAGTTACCAGTCTTCCATATTCCACTTTTCTTCAAACATTTATTTTGCATCTTCTGTGAACCACATTCTTTGAACTGGTGTAAGCTTTTAATTTTTTGTCATGTGTTTATTGTTTAATAGTGTGCTGCATTACTGGTACTTTTTGCTGAATCACAATGATACTGATATTATCTGCTTATGTTGATAAACACCAAAACTCTTTGTATATCAGTGTTTATCTGTGTATGCGCTAGAGTGTCGTAGAGTACAAGAGCAGCTTGCTGACATGTCTACAGAACTGTCAGCATGTCATAGTCAGTTGTCAGAGCTGACAGACCAACAGCGACGTTATGACAATCTCATTGCCACTAGAGATGAGACTATCCATCAGCTCAGTAGCGACTTACATCTGCTTCAGCAGCGGGTAAATATTGCATCTCCAAACTTCACTATCCAAGCGATGCAGCTTTGTCTTTCATCATTCTCAATTGATAATCATTACGGCTGCAGAAATTAACAATTACTAATTGATTAGTTGTTAGAAAAATTGATTAAAATTTTTAATGGATTAAAATTTGATTACAGTTGTGGACTTCGTAACAGCTTAAAATGACTGAAGATCAACATTTGTAGTTCAATTTTATTTTGATTTTGTATCGCATAAGACATGCCGTCAAGATTTGTACTTGTATAGTGTTAGTTTAACAGTCGGCACGTTGAGAGCTTTGACTACACAGTTTGTGTAGGCTACTGCATCATTATCAGTTTTACGATTTTGCTTTAGTTTTTAAAAGAACAAATTTTTCCCCAATTGGATTTATTGTGCCGGATGGTCTAATGTTGAGCCCTGGCTCAAATTTTTAGTTGATGTGTTTACTGTTGACTCTGTATGTTTCATGATGTTGAAGTTAGAGGAGCTGGACCAGCAGAGGGAGTCATTAGCATCCGGCATAGAAGCTTCAGTCAAAGAAAGATTGCAGCAAAATTTGAGGCAACTGGAAGACCAGCTACATGACAAACATAGGGTCTGTAGCTGTCTTTTCATTCACAAACAGTGTGTTAGTATTTCATGGAAACTCTTTTATTTTGCCACTCGAGTATCTTGTTGCTAATAGCTTACCTATTTTAGGCTACTTGTACCAGCATTTTTGTGCACTTTGTAACTGAGTTAGTATAAACTTCAACTTTTGACAAACTGAACACCTGAATAAAAATATCTTTGCAACTTTTTGTCCACAGCCAAAAATTTAACATTTATTTGATACCATGGATGTTTTTCTTCTCTCTCTGCTGGCTATGAATCTTATGATGACTGTGGTGATGATGATATTGTTGCTATCAGGTGATAAAGAAGCAAGACCAGCGTCTCTCCGATCTCAAGAAGTTGCTGCAGAGAGAGTTGAAGATGGTGCCACCGACAGGCGATGATGATCTTACAGCTACTCAGTCAACTTCTGCCATGTCTGGCAGGTCCTTGAGTCACATCAGAAACAACAGCAGTGTGTCGGTGGACTCAGTGTCAGCAGTTGGAATATGCACGTCTGAAATGTCGCAGTCTAGTATGGCCCTGAATGATCATGGCATCGATGTGAGAAACGGCAGTGGTCTGTCACTGGACTTATCATCAGCGGCTGGAATCCACAAGTCTGCCACAGCCCAAGTCGACGTGACGTCACCGGCTACTCTTTCCATATCAGACCAGCACACTGTCAACGGACAGCACACGCCAACCAACTGCTCCACAACAAGGTCAGCTAGGGGTCAAAGGTCAGGGTCCCGAGGTCAGAGGTCATCGGCAGGATCACAGGCTGGGGTCGTGATGTCCTCCGCTGAGTCGGAGTATGATTTTGTTCGAGAGCTCAACTTCAAGTACTTGCGACACGTCGTGCTCAAGTTTATGCTCAGCCGTGAAGCCGAGGTAATGATGACACATTTTGCTGCAGAATAAAGAATGTTGATTACTATCGATTCTAAGTGCATTTCTTCGCCGGGCTGAAGGTAACATAAAAACTTGCTGTGAAGTAGCTGATATTGAAGGATGACCCTCAAAGCTCTTAAGAAAGCTACCACGTATGTGTCAAGTATGTGGTTTCAAGTCCATGATCTTGGTTTCGAGGCTGAAAATTGCAGTCATGATTTTTTCTTACTGCTGGTCAAGTTTTGTCATCTCATGTGAATTCAAGCAACAACCACAACGTCGTGTGCAACTCATAACTTATTGGCTAAACCACGACAGCACATCACCACGCGTGGTTGTAGTTTCGCCAGGAAGTTTTTAGTTGGACTTGATGTTGTGATTGCTATTAACAGATACCACTTCTTTCTATGTGTGAAGTAATGTCTGTGCAAATGATGGTGAGTGAAAGATGTTAAGATTATGAAGGTCTGGAATTCATAGTCTTGATTTCAAACCAGTTTTGACTTGAGTTTTTACATGCGAAAGCAGCTATTGCTTTCAGCTCATCTTAGCCATTGCAATTCTGTCCGTCCGTCCGTCTGTTTGTCTGTCTGTCACACGAGTGGATCAGTCAAAAGCGGTGCAAGCTAGGATTACCAAATTTTCACCGTCGGCTGCCTAGGAGACTAGTTTCAGTAACCGTAAAGCTTTTCCATAAATTCGAAGGGGGTCACTTCGAACGAGGGCGCTACATGAGAGGGGTTGGGCAAAATTTGCGATTTTTGGCCAATAAGTCGCTGTATCTCAGTAACGGTCCGAGATATGGCCTAGGTTACTATTAATCACTAATAGGAAGTCATACACTGGCTCTCGATTGGCGCCAAATTCAATGATCTTGAATTACCTTGAACGTCAAAATAGGGGGTTTTATGAATTTTTTTGCGATTTTCGGCTGCGACACAAGTTATTCACAAGGTGGTGCCATGGAACTATCGTTATGCGATGCAGATAGAGAATTTGGTATTTGTATATTAACCTATCGTGAACACCCCAATTTTCAGCTAAACTACTGAACCGGAACTGCTATAGGCTTTTGCATGTCTCGTGAGCATTAGCTCAAATTTCTTGTTAGTCTTGGTTCTGAAATTTTGCATGCCTCTGTCTGAGTATGTTGTACCATCTGTCTGTTTCTGTCTCCATGTGTGCATGCGTCTGTCTGTTTCAATATATATGTCTGTCACTGTGTAGGCAATACAGTTGATAAAGGCTGTGTCGATGCTGCTTCATTTCACACCTGAAGAACAAAAACTGATCCACGACACGCTCGAGTGGAAGATGTCATGGTTCGGAGCGCGTCCTCAGCTACCGGACCATGGACAAACAGCCAAAATCATTCCGCCATCATATTAACTGACTGGCTGATTTCATTCATAGAGTTAGCACTGATTCCACGGAGTTATTGTGCAGTGTTTTTATCATTGTTGCAAGCCGTGATACTCTTGTCTGTGTTAAAGATACTGCATTATGCATTGTCTGTCCTGTTCACAGTATTGTATCTCAGCAACAGAAGAAGGCTGCAGGTTAGTTTAAGCTTCATCATCATCATCATCATCGACAACCGTGGGCTCAATGCCCGTTGGTGTCTGACGCCATTCTTACTATCGCTGCCCACCGCTGCCTATCTAGGGCAGCGTGGCTTAACTCCTGCAGGGTTGTCCCA
>Ga0209367_1003127_pt1 | contig 22336 bp, 14 predicted proteins | sample WorMetLIZISLAND2_FD_187412 | JGI IMG/M metagenome (GOLD analysis project Ga0209367, IMG submission 187412) | Marine gutless worms symbiont microbial communities from Max Planck institute for Marine Microbiology, Germany - Olavius geniculatus... ... | reverse complement strand
GTGGGACAACCCTGCAGGAGTTAAGCCACGCTGCCCTAGATAGGCAGCGGTGGGCAGCGATAGTAAGAATGGCGTCAGACACCAACGGGCATTGAGCCCACGGTTGTCGATGATGATGATGATGTAGGGCCTAATAGATGACTTCGCAGTTTTTAAGGTAGCCACTGTGTGTCAGTTTGTCTGTCTGTGCCCGCTTTTGTATAATGTGCATCGGATCTTGCTGTCCCTGGAACTTGTCTTGCGTTTTTGTGGCCGAGCAACGGGGCCTGACTGCGAATGAGAAATGACCATAGGCTAAATAAGCGGGTCGTAATGTTAAAAGGTTCTTCATAAAAATGTACAACGTTGCGCACGTGGGCAGAATATGCTACTCAGCACGGCGCTGTTCCTAGAACGCGCTTACAATGAAGCAAATAATGGAACTACTTTAGGCTATTATACGACTGAGGACATATCCCGCTGGGTGCATGTAAATTTTACCGCGAAACTTTGTCACTGCTCATGCATACACATCATGCCGCTCGCCGACGTTTGTGACGGTCGGATGTTAACTTTGCTGCAATGTCGCGCAATAAACTTAGCAGATGCGTCGCGTGCACCAAGTACGCATTTTATGTCGTGCGCGTTGTCCATTTGAACGATTGAAACGACTCGCCAGAGGTCTTTGCGTACGAGGCAAGAGTTAACTTCATGGAACACGTGTGCCTATAACGTGGGCGAGTTTATTGTTATTTTAAAGTTTCACGGAGACCGTTTATGTGATAAATGCTGTGGTAAGATCGGTGCAGGCATGATTAGTAATCGCTGCAGTGAACGATGTATTGACGACGTCTTTCGTCTTTCGGTGTATTTTGTTCTGAACGTCTCGAAGCAGCGTTCTTGTTGACGAGCGCTGATATTAAGAAAAGCAAAACGCGACAGGATGTCGTGACGTCATCACACCAGGTGACGTCATCAGATTACGAGCCCTGATGTCACGCGCGGCATTAGGGCGGCAGGTCAAGCGGCACGGAGAAGACGGACTGAAAAGAAATGAGAAAATCTGGCCGACGACGTTACACGTTAGACTTAGAGAATGCGTCTTGCACGCAGCCTGGGTTTAGCGCGGTTCTTGCGTGCGTGCGTGCGTGCGAGGAAATCCTCTTATTGAATTTCCTGTTAAACGTGTTTTGTGAGATGACAACAAGAGTTATTTACCACCTATGTGTCACATCTGCAGAAAACTTCTGTCGATAAATCAACTGAAAATGCAGCTTTTCAGTGTACCGGTATGCAGTTCGCCAGAATGTGGTAAGGATTTATTTCCAATTAATGGCGATGGTGCAGATCGGAGTATTTGCTGTATATAGCGCCGCGTTCGTTCACAACTCGTGACTCGCTTTACAATTATTATTCCGGCAGCGGCAACTGATTGGCATGAGCTAATGGTATCGCCGCAGCACAGTGTGCGGTCATCAATTACCGGCGCGTTAACAAATAACTGGACCGGTGATGCAGGTAGCAAATATATCACCTCAGTTCGCGCACCGATCACATCCGATTAAACTACGTACTGCGCAAACTGCTGCTCGTTTTCCGTCCCGTTGAGGTAGAAGGGTGAGTTGATCCGGGTGAATAGCGGACTAGCAACTTGCTCACTCGCAATGACCGAATGAGCGTCGAACCAGATACCTGACGTTTTCATTTCTCACTTAGTTTACTTACTCATTTGCTTGTCCGATGCTGCGAATTTAATGTTTTATTGTTCACGTTGTCACTTGTCACTACTTCGCCGATCGATGTGCGTGTTACGTCAACTAGCTAACTGTTTCTTTGCTGATATAAATAAAGAAATAGCTCGATTTGATTGGTTTTGCGATGTATTATTGTTTAACTCGGACTTAATTAATTCTTTCACGCAGATATTTTTGGGAATTTGTGTTGTATATATTACACTGCTTATACACAAATTTTGTCTTCGCACTGCAATAAATGTATTTGACACGGAACAAAAGTGCAGTCAAAATCAGGTAATAGTTAATTTAGGGTAACAAGCGGAATATGGTACGGTATATAAATTGTGCATACAGTGTATAGATTTGTTCTACTTTGAGAAACATTTGACGTGTGGAATATCTTAGGAGTCCATAATTATCAAATGCAGTATAGGCTAACTTTTTTTGCAAATACATCAAATACGCGAACATTAATGCATATATTCAGCAACCAATACGACGAGTTTTAAGACTGTGATCTAACTGAACCGAGGCACACTCTGAATCTGAGCTTAACCACAAACAAGACCACGACCTACATATTTTCTCGAAATCAATACTCGTTCTCTTAAACTCGAGGCTTGGTGCTTAGTTTATTTTAGGTACATTTGCTGTTTTGCGTGTATTTTGAATATGCTTGTGCACGACTAACTATATAATCGACTAGTTATATTTACGCCGACTGGCAGCTAGTCAGCACTATAATCATCCGTATTATACGGCGCCGATTATAATCGGCTTGCAGCAGCTAGCAAAGGTGACGGCGACTAGATCCCTGGCGAATTAAACCAGGTACCGTAAGCCTATGCTATCGAACGAGCGGCGTCGCCGGTGTCTCATTACAGGATTCCCCAGAAAAGTTTCCCCCGGCCGACAATTTACCGGCATAAATCAGCCCCGCCCGGCGGCAGCCCAGGCGGGACGGATTTTTACCGGTAAATTGTCAGCCATGGGGGACTTTTTTAGGGGGTGATCTTATAATTGAGAGAATTTTTATGGGGCCGGCGATATTTTAATAAGGGGAGACATATCAAATCCGTAATTATCTCTCATTGGACAGATTTTTTATGGGGGAGACATTTTAATGTGACACCGGTTGACGAAAAGCGTCGATCTGTCGTTACAGTCGTAATAGCAGCCTGTGCGACTGACTACGAGACTACACGACTACGACGCGACTACGACTAGTCTACGATTATACTGCGACTGCTGATGTGATGTGCATGCTGTTGCCGACTGGTCGACATCGGTCGCAATCACAGGCTTGGCTTCTCGGCCACACGGCGCGGCGCTCGGCCAGTCAGTGGCTCGCTCGTAGACAAATGACCGGCCGGATGCGACAACCGACGCGAACGGAATTCAGGAGGTTTCACGACGACTGATGCAGCCTGTCTCAGCAGCCAGCCGCATCAACCTCCATCATATGTCACATACAAGTGGATACGACCGAACGCAAAGCAACATTCGATTCGGGGACGTTTACGCCAACCCCATTCCCAAAAATTTTCCCGCGAACCCACGTTGACATCGACAATATAGGCTTAAAAACGAGAGGCTTGTATTTGTCTACATCGTCATGGCTCATAAAAACGACAATAAAAACAAAAAGTTTGAAAAAAGTTTTTAAAAAAATTAACACAGACAAATTTGACGATGAATAACTACCAGCACATGCCCGCAAAATGTTCGCGCAGTAAATAGTCAAAATTGTATAGTTTAATGCGAAAGTTAAGGGGAAAAAACATATAGGCCCACTTTCATTCGACAAAAATAATGTGGCTGTGTTGCTATAACGAAAACCGCATTTAATCTCGCATTCGAATGCATGCATTCAGCTAACGGGTGCGCTCCAAATTAATTAATATATATCATGAAACGACTGTACTCTTAGATCCGGCAGGAAGCCACTTGAAGACTGGAATAAAGAAATCCAATTACATCGGCGAATGGCGCAACAGTCGAGCTTCGTTATCGGCTGCAGGCAGATTGAACACAGCATTACTCACTCACTGTACTCAGTCGTGTATCTCGACAACGGCTTCTGTTCATGTGACTGTCGGCCATTTCCGGCGGCGCCTACAACACGTCATCGTAACGATCATACAAACGGTTGCCGGTGTCGACACCGGCTTACGACGTCAGCACAAGCACTCAGGTACGAGTGCCATTGTACCGATATGAGTCGAGCTGACGCTGAAAAGTCTTCCCAACGTCAGACTCAGTACGCGTCAAAGACGAAAAACGAAGCCAAGACTTCCTGACATCGTTTTAGGTTTCACGGTGGCGGTGGAAGGCCTACAGCTGTTGTTCGTTCGACTGACTGAATTGGCTTGTTGTATATGTAGGGAGCCTTGCCTTGCCTTCATCACTTATCATGACTGAGGATCGGAGGTATCTGACACCGACACCAAGGAGCGCCACTCGCATATATCTTTTGCGTGTTGAACCCAATCTGCAACGGATATTTCTGTTTATTGTTAGTAGGAAGCAAGAACAATAAAACACTCGCAAAAAAGCAGCAAACCAGATTTTGTGCCACACTGCGTGTAAAAGTTTTAGTGTTCGTGATGTTATTGGCTCGCTACTGCTGCTGCTGATATAGCTGATATTGATATAATGCCTTATTGTTAGTTTGTCAGACATCGTATGTCTGTAAACTCTGTATGGTCCGCAGCTCGGCTTTTGTTGAATAGTTATTTGTGATTGTTATTGTGTAACGAACGGTCAGAAATATTTGAGCTTTGTTATATTTATTATAAATTGTATATTATATAGGTATAGGTGTAGGTGTAGGTCGTCAATTTGTATAGCGCATCGTCGCGAACACGCCTCTAATGCGCTTTCGTCACTAACCAGAGCCGCCGGCCGCACAGCCACCGCGTGCAGCCTGCAGACACAGGCTGGCGCAGCGGCCGGCTAGGCAGCCCCAGTCAGTTGTACTAAGGTCCCCACCTTCCGTAACTCATATAATGGGTCACTACTCATTTAGCCGACCCCGGAGGGATGGCAGGCTGAGTTGGCCTTGTTGATTGACTGATAGCGAACGCTTTACTCACAAAGTGGCCAAACGGCCATCCATCAGTCTAGCGCAGGATAGGGAAAGTTTGCCGGCCAGGACCGACGTTCAAATGTTGTATTTAAGTTCTCATGAGGCGAGTCGGTTTCAGCTGACGCCCGTATATAGTGACTGACTGCGACTAGCGACTAACACATCGTATATATAATATTGTATTGTATTACTTCATATTTGTATTTCAATGAACATGTTATCTTATAGGGTTTTACACGATCCAGCAAACGTCTAGCATTAGCACGTGTATTTTGAATACATTTGCTGGAAGTTTGCTGGACGTTTGCTGAATCGTGTAAACACCCCATTAGCCGACATTGTCTGCGGCTTGCTGTTATACAGGAGACCTGTTCATCGTCGTCTACAGCGTCGACAGCCGGGAGAGTTTTGACGAAGCGCACCGGCTGCAGGACCAAGTGTTCTTGGCGAAGTCGAGCTCTGTCGGCGGCAAATCAAGGACTCCGTACGTACCACACGTCGTCGTCGGCAACAAGACCGATCGCGACTCAGAGCGTGTCGTGGACGCCAACGAACTCAAGGCGCTGGTAGACCGATATCCCAACTGCTGCGGCGGAGTCGAAACGTCGGCGAAACGTAACCAGAACGTCGACGAGGTGCGATGCGCCGTTCCAATAATCACAGAGTAGTTTTACATGGTTTCCCGTAAATAAGTTTATCACCTTTTCGGGCTTACGTGAAAGCCTGTTGTTGTGGTTGAGATAAACAACATTATGCAATGCAAGCAGTAAAACATTGTATTTTTACTCCTCGCGCGCTACGTTCCTAACGTAGCGAAGAGGAGTATATGAAATCAGTGTAATATTGAGGACATATTTGTTTCATTGCGCAGTCGCACAGGACGGGTGTTTAATTGTATGATAGGCCTAAAACATTAACAGACGAAGAAGACATACACTACCAAAGTCGAAATAGGGAGATAACACAGTTGGTAGAGCGTTCCGCTTGCGAAAAACTGGCAACAAGTTTCGAAAGTTTACTTCTGGGAACTGGACTAACTTTTGAAAATGAATCACTTAAAGAAAACTCGGAATAGCGTAGACAGTAGCATTGTGTCATTGACTGAGTGAACTTCTTGTAACAGATGTTCGTGAAGCTGTTTACGCTGGCGAAGCTACCGATCGAAATGAGTCCCTCTCAACACCGAAAGATCCAGCCGACGACATACCTCGGTGTGCCGGGCGAGGAGGCGTCGGCCGCGGCGGGACCAAGCACGCCTGGCAGCGGAGGACATCACGGTGGATCGCCGATATCCGGCGGCAGCAGTCCGCGGTCGATCCGACACCGCATGGTGTCGCTACGACGTCGTCTCAGTGATGCTTGCGGTGCTGTGGCCATCAACGCGCGCCGTCCCAGCATCCGCGCCGAACTAATCACTCGGCAGGGTCACATCCGCCAATACACCAAGCCAAGGGGTCCACCAGTGTGCTCAATCAAGTCATTCGTCCCAGCATCCGGACGGACCTGCTGACGCTGCAGCAAAACCGACGTACGCTGGGCGCCGGCCAGTCCTCCACGGCGGCGTCGACAGCGGCGACCACGGTCGAGTCAGAGACCGGGAGTCTGACGAGCGACCTGGTCCGCAGTGGACGCGACGTCGCCGCCAAGTGTTTAGTACAGTAGAACCAGCCTGCGGTCGTTGTAGTGAAATCATGAGACTTGGTCTTCCCACATCTGTACGCTAGTGGACACGGACATCGCTTCCGGGAACCGATCCAGTTTTAGGTGCTGCATTGAGAAAGTGCGGTAAAGAGTACGGGCGAAAACCCTCATTCGACCTTTTTAATTAGACACAAAATTGTGCGTATTAGATATCTGAAGATGCGAAATTAGAAGAGGCGGCCTACTGTACATTATGGTGTCATGTTTTTCACCTTCGCTTTTAAGTACCCTTTTTCAACTTCAAAAATTCAGAGTACTTTTGTACAACTTTGGAACAACCGAAGCTTGGAAGCCCTGGCTCCATGACTTCGGATCCTTTCATTTATGTTTGTGCCTGTAGCGCTAGTCCTGGCTTTATTTAACGCAGCTGTTTATATAACAGTTTCAAGTGGACTGAATCTCACCTTACTGTCACAAACTTCTGGAAAAAAAGTTGCGTGCATAATACCGCTTTTATTTTACTTTTGTGCTGTTGTTTTGGACAAGAATCAGAAGTAAATGTAAAACACCAGAATCGCGATTATGTTGATGCCTTTAAATTATCTTATTTACTTATATAAGCTACCGCGACATTGGTCATTCAAAAAATGACCCCAGAGAGAGTAGCCCAGGGCTCGCGTTAATGGCACTGACTCAATCTAAATGCAACATTCAGTGACATTTGCTCGCTAACGAGCGCACACAACGCAATCATTTTTGCTGACCCTCGAGCATCAGCGAACGACAACGCTGCAGCCTGTGGCAGGTGAGAATGTCACTCAGCTTAATGGAACTAATGACCGTGCCGTACACAGTGATACCGATGCAATGCACCTTAGAGACATCCAGATTCTAATGTTAAACAGCACTGCCAGGGCCATAGCTAACATCTAACTGGCGGAGAGAGAAAGTCTAATGCAATTGCAAAATAACGCAGTAGGCTAATCATGCTAATGTAGGCAATATTATGACAACGTTGGTTCTTGTATTCCCCGTATACTTACCACAGCAATAGACTGATTGTTAAATAAAAATTCTGCACGAAAATTATATCCATTCAGATGTAGTGCATGTAAAAGTTAGCACCGAAGATGACTTAATGTAGCCTAATGTAGGCCTACACATACGCTAGGCCCATACTACTGATGCTCGCTGACGTCAACGTGTATTTTTCTGAACCTCGCACAAGCCGAATAGAAACAGCAATTTAAAATAACAACAAAGTTGCAAATCCAGTATAGGCCCATCATTTTAATAAGCCTAAACAACGAACGAGAGCATTATCGTACAAGCCAATTATTGTCTGTCCAATGCAATGCATAGCATTGGACAGAGTATAAAATCACCTGAGTGTCCGTGCGTCCGTGCGTCCAACTTTTCTTAAGCTATCTTCCTTTCACCTTCTTTTTCACTTCCCCTTTCTGTTCACCTTTTCCTTCCCCTTTTCCTTCCCTTTCCCCTTTCCCTTGCTCTTTCCTTTTCCACTTTTTCCTTTCCTTTCTCCTTTCCCTTCCCTTAACCTTCCCTTCCCCTTCTCTTCTCCTTTCCCTTCTTTTTAACCTAACTCTTTTCTTTTCCTTATCCCTTTCCTTTTTCCTTCCTTTTCCCCTTTTTCTTTCCCTTACCCTTTCCCTTTTTTTCTTTCCTTTCTCTTTCCCGTTTCTCTTCCTCTTCCCTTTACCTTCCATTTCTTTTTCCTTCCCCTTTCCCTTTCCCTTATTTCCCCCTTTCCACTTTCCCTTTCCTTTCCCTCCCCTTCTTTCTTTTTTTCTTCTTCCATCTTTCTTTCCGTGTCCACGTCCGTGCGTCCAATATTTGAGGCGCCATATCTCCATAACGGTGCAAGATAGACGCATGGTGACGATGGACCATTTATAGTAAAGTGCTGGTGATGAATCGAATGGTCTCATGACTGACTGTTTATTGTTTAGTAAAAATAATAGAGAAGGATGCAAGGATCATTGCTGCTGTACAATTTGAAATTAAACCGTTTGATTTTTTCTACCAGTCTAAACAGCTCACTGATTATATTTATACGGCCATATATTGTAAATTATCGGAATGCATTGGACAGACTCCGTGTTCGTATGAACATTATCTTGTATACAGATAAAACTACTTTCGGCCCCATTAGTATATTTTTCCCTTGACTTTTTCTAGTTTTAGTTATTTCTTTCCTTTGAGTTTTTTGACATCAGACAGTTTCGTGATTTTTATGCTTTAGGGCCCACATTATAACTGTAGGCCTACATCAAATTCAGTTTCTGTCGTTTTATTTCTATTTAAAACATTTCACTTTTAGTTGATGTGCTAAATTAAACTGACAGCTTGTTTTCAAGTCAGTTTTCAAGTGCAATTCCTTATCTTATCGTATCGTACTGATTAATATTACTCGTAGTATTGTTGTTGTTGTTGCTGCTGCTGCTGCTGCTGCTGCGTATGGACAAAGATAGTAAGTGCAGTTACAAGTAGCGGGCGAAGACGGAAACCGCGGTGACTGTAAACATGCATGTTTTAAATTAAGCCTGCGTCGCCGTAGAACTAGGAAGCGATCAACGACGCGGTGGAGGGCAGATGTCACGTGCCAGGAATGCTCCTCGCAGAAAATGCCGAGCGCCAGACTACGTGTCCGCTATATGTCAAAGCAACGACGCATTCTTCCCTGAAACCGAGTCACTCGGACGGCGAAGACGAAAGAGACAAACGCTAACGCTATTGACGCGGCAAACGACTGTCAGGCAAAAGTCACAAACTCCACTAATTCGATTAGTCGTCGATTGTTAAACTTGCTTTTTCGATTTGTCGTACAGCTTGCTGCACAGCATGTTGTACAACAAACTGGTCACAAATCGAAGCAGCTGGAGTTTGGATCTAAATGACGAAGATACAATGCCAGTTGTCTTGTCGTACAACGGGTTTGGTTCTATAGTCAGCGAGCGTCTGTATCGTGCGTACAATTCTCACTGCTGCAAAGTTGCCAAGACGCCAACTAATTAGACATCACGAGCGTAACACCCAACGGCACACTGGCGCTTTTTGTCGTCACTCCATGTCGATTTAGCGACCACCTTACATCGACCACCCAGAAGGGCAATTTACCCCCCACGCCGTTCGATAAATCGCCTCGTTCCGAGATCTGTCGTTGCTAACGTCGGTTAATGAGCAAAATAACGAACGTAATCGAACACAGCCTAACCTCGAGGCGACTTTTATTCTTCATCCTACTCGGTCATTAAGAAATTCTAAATAAGCCTACAAACAAAAGCTCAGTTTTGGACTGCAGAGTACACTGCGCGATTTTATAAGATTTCTTCGCATCGCATTTAACTCGTGCCGTTTCTTTTTAGTTCAGCGCAGGGAATACAAAATAACGTGGCACTTTTGTTTTTTTACTGTATATATGTGCGTATATTGTGCTATCAGCATATGTGATTTAATGGCAGAATGAATAAAAACGTATTATACAGTAACAATGACATAAATTGCGTATAATCACCTTTGATTCGGTAGGCTCGTAGCACGTACTTCAGAGCGCAGAGTTTACTGTGACTACATAATAATGATATTAACGTTCGTATATACACAAAACCACGAAAACAAAGCGATACCCTGAAGACAGAATCCGGACGTAGTTATATGGCAGTAGGGAGTAAGCTTAAACTTTTTGAAACGAGATACCGAAACAGGTATAAAACTGGTCCAGTATACCAGTATTTCGTTTTTTATATTTTTTTTAATTTAAAAAATCCAAGAAGCAACCGTTTTGTGGACGACATGCCATTACGGCATCAGTCTGTTATGATTAACTCTCAGCCGGTCAATTTTCTCAACTGGTCTCGGTCATCTCGTTCTGTTTATCAGCTGTTGGACCAGCTATCTATACTGTCACTTTAACTTCATTGCTAAAGGACATTCGGGCATTCGGGACCATTCACAATCCATTAAACCGCAGCGGAAATCAAATACAAAACGTTGTTATTTGTTCAGACAAGCATATTATGCGATATATAAAGAACAACCTCATTGCAACCCAGAACAGAAAACGCGATGAACTGATCTGTACGCATAACTGCAAATGTCTAAAAATTATTTATTTCCTTTTAACGCTGTTGGATGGACGACAGAAAAAGCATTCGGCCGCAGTAACTCGCTGCAGCAAACCCCGCAGTGGTTCTCCAAGGGGACTCGGACTAATTCAGAATATCTTCGAAAAAGTAGACCGTTTAAACAAATACCGATAAAGTACAGTAGGTCCTACTATTTATAGCGAAAAATTATACATGGTGCGTAGCTAAGGCGATAACGAGACGACAGTTGAATGCCACAATGTAACAAATTAGCTGCATCAAGTTGCGATAATGATGCGAGCAATCTAGCTGTAGCCCAGTACACACAGTTTACAAAGAAGCGAAACGCAGATGCCTCTATCAACATGCAAAATGAACTAAGTCTTAGATTGTCTTCACGAACACCAAAACAACACCTGCAAGAGCAGTGGCAACAGTAGCAAAAAAAACACAGGAAAGTCTTGGAGCAAAGTTAGTCAAAATACTGCATGATATGCGAAAGATGTCGTTGCCCTTCACTGCACTGGTTAGCGCGACCCAGCTCAAACTCCCCCCAGATTTCCGACACTCATCGGTTTTTGTATTACACTGTAGTTCTATAGTTAAGCTTCTGTTTTGGCCTTATGCTCTAGACGAGACTGACTACTTATACAACAGCGTTTTGCAGTTGGGCCGCATTGCGTGTCTTGCCTGTCCGTCCGTCTGTTCGTTTGTCCGTCTGTCACGTACGGACTCTAAACTCGAAAAAAGCGTAGAAAAGCCATAATTGGTATGATCGTTCCCCAGCACTTAAGCAACTTGTGTAAATTTTCACTTCAAAACGTCAAAGGTCAAGGTCATCTGACCGTTGGAAGACAACCTCCAGGAAATGACGCATATCTCGCAGTGCAGTGTACACTGGTGTGTAGTAAGCACTAGACGAACGGCCGCATACACGTCGGCACACAGGTTGGCGACATCTATATATGCTTAGTCGAGTTGCTCCAAGTACGGACGCCACTCAGAACAACGTCAGTGTCGATGCATATATCCAGCCGGCCGCGACGTCCTCGCATTGATTTACCCGCAGGTTCGACCCGTCAGCAAGCAATGTGACAAACTCGAGTGGATTGTAAACATCAGACTGTCAAGTCATATTATTGTCGTTAGCCAGCGATCTGTCTACAGTTCGGACTCAGCCTCAGTAGCCTCGGGTGCAGCTGATGTCTTCAACGTGGCGCGGACTGTGGCCTACTGCTTGGTGCTTAGTCTATTGCCGTATCCCCGCCTAACATACGAACACATGCACCGCCGTCGTAACAGAAGTATTACATGTAACAAAATCAACCAAGTATTTGGAACAGCTAGATTGTAATTTTACCACACTCGAGAGATTCAAGTGACGTCGAACAAATATGTGTGCTTCCGGTTGCAGTCCGTCCTTAGAAAAAAACCTGCGTCTCTAAATATTTTATTGTACCTTGAAAAATATCAGTGCTGTTTTTCGTATGCTTTTAAAATTTTACTGAAAAATACTGTTTGCATCTAGGCTGAAATGTTGCAGTATGTTTGTGCTTGACTAAGTTCGCGCGAGTACTATTTAGCGTGTCAATTTGTTTTTTTACGAGTTGTTGGGTAACATTACATGGCACGTCATGATGTAAAAATAAATAATAATAAAAATTCTCCACCACCCCCATCCCTTATTTTTTGCCGGCTGCAACAGAAAGCACGGAAATTTTTTTTACGCCTAATGCCTTCACAGAGTGCCTTAAATATTCCGTCTGACTGTAACGGATGTTTTATGCGGAATCGCTTCTTGTAGCGCAAGCGATTTCGCTTATTCTTACACATTTCTCCGCAGCGTGGTCTGTCTATGTGTCGTACGTCGTTTGTCACATTCGTGGACCCTGCTTAAACCGTTTGACAGATTCAGTCAACAATAAAAAATAAAAAGGTTGTTTTTTGATAGATTCAGATGCCATTTGGCAAGTACACCTGAGCGATCCAAGGACACACTATGCAAGGACGGCACACCCATAGGAGCTGGGGAGGACATATCCCCCTCACTTTTTACACCGGGGGGGATAAAAGGGGTACATAAATTCACGAAAATTTATACTACATGTGTACGTGTAATACAGTTTTTCCCAAATACTTTAACAATATTTAGAAAAAATGCATTAGGGCCTACATGTAGACATAAAATATAGTACAAATTATTTCCAACACTCGTATACCATATGAAGAAACTCTATCCACTGATGCCAACTTTCATGGTTGGCAATGCCAAGATTTTCAACATACTACTGAATTATATCCTTATTTTGGCACATATTATTATTATTATTATTATTATTATTGTAAAGCTTGCTGATGTCTTTTGCACGCCAGCACATCAATTTAGTTCACTGTTGCACCCATGCTTTACCCCCACTAGACAAAAAAACTGTAACGAAAATTTACAGGTGGATTTAGTAAGGGCAAAAGGGCAAAATGGGCATGCCGCCTTCTAAGATGCCAAAAGTCGCCCTTTTCTATGCATTGCACATGCAGTGCATTATAAATTTACACAGTAAAACTAATAAAATTTATACCCATTAAATGCATTTTAAGGGGGTTTCATGCCCCAAAAAGCGTTTGCTTCCGGGGTTGTGACCCGGACCGGCCCTTCTCCAAGAAGTCCACCTCTGCTCTTGGCTTTCGGCCTCAAGTAGTACCAAATTGCAATTTTTTTGCCACAGTAGTCACACAGGCCAGTGCTATTAGAATAATTTCATTTAGTGCACGTTCGCAAGTGTTTAGTCGTCATACCGGACCACTGCTTACAATAATGAAAACTGCACAGTGTTCTGTTTCATGTCTCCCCAGGTAAGCCAAATGTGGGTGGGTCAAAAAATTGTACCCCCCACTTTCAAAAACGTTGTACCGCCCTTAGTGCATTGTGCTAGATGGAAGCCATGACTTCTAAACTTGCAAATGCTTATTTATGACTCATCAGATGGCAACATCGATCAACGATTCCGCCTATTACCAAAGCACTTTTTGCTTGTTATCTCTAAGTATAAATAAATGTACAAAACATCAGTTTATACACTTGTTAACGGCGACATGCAATGACTGACACATCAAAAACAGTAAAAATCATAAAAAGGTGATATCACTCACCATCACATCGTCTAACTGTCAATGTGCTGTTAAATAATATCACCTTTTTATGACTTTCACCTGTGATCTCGTCTCTCAATTCTTACTTACTTTTTCTATACATTTCCGAAACTGTAAAGTGCTACATGCGCGATAGGCAGACATTCAGACATTTATATCTGGCGGCGTAGATCAGTTTGTCACAGACCATTGCTACTCGGCTGCAGCAGAACGTTGAAGTATTCGTCAACGCCGGCAACACTGTGGTCGTTCAACGTTTCAACCAGCCACGGCAGTGTGACGGTCTGAGACAACAAGTTCGTGACCCGATTGTCAGTGTGTGCTCTGTCACCCGACGAGCCGAGCAGGTGCGTTAACGCTCTCTCGCATACTGCAACAACGTCACGCAATAACTAGTGCACAACAGGGTCTTATGAAAGATATATGAACGCGGTGCAAACGAAAACTTCTTCTGTATTGTACAAACAAAAATGTCACTAACAAATAAGCTACAACAACAACAACAACAACTATAACTTCGTCCCTCCTCACGTTTGAGGAACGGAGGTCACCGACAAAAAGACCAAGCATGTCCACAGGCATTGTGTCTTTTGCACGTTGAACGAAATCTTCAGCGACTATTCCTGTCTATTGTTTGATGTCGTCAATCCAATGTCTCCGTAGTCTTCCTCGATATCTGTTCATGGCGAAGATGCTATGTACAATATGTGTATATAGACTGTCGGCTCACACTACATGGTCAAAGTATTGCAATTTTTTTCCTTTGACTTCTGTCAGGAAACGACGTGTCGGCTGCAACTCTTCCACTACTGAGTTGTAAATAAATTCATCAAATTACAACCTTTTTAACTAGTCTATTAACCACTTTTTGGCAAAGTCGGACTGTAAACATCAGACTGTCAAGTCATATTATTGTCAAAAACACTGTTTGCTGCTAGATGTCTCTGCAATGAACAAGTTTTCATAGATAGCAGGAAGTTGGTAGGATCCATTCTCTCGGTTCATTGACAATTCGACATGTACTGTTCTTTTCTGATGATGTAATTTGATGACTTGACTCTATGGAGCTTACGAGCATTAGTTACTGTTTCATCACATAAGTTTATTCATAATAATTACCAGTAATATATTATCTAATATCGTAATGAACACTGATTCTTACTTAACGGCCTTTAATACACAATAAACTTTAATTGCTTGTTTGAATATATATCTTATTCACGATTAAACAAAGCATCTTACAACAATCACTTTCTAAACGGACATAACTAACTTAGGCAGGTCTAATACCTAAGCGTATGCGCATTAGAGGTTATTTTTTAACGGTATGCATTATACAAATTTACGTTTTATTTACCGACTTTACTTACTTTACGAATTTTGATTATTTATGATAAGTAGGCCCTAGCGTCCACAATGATTCAACTAGTCTAAAAACCATAATAGTTCACTTTCAAGTCAAAGACAGTAACAAAGTGGCGGTATACAGTACGAGTAAACAGAGTGTGACATTCATCTTTGAATTAGACTCATAGGTTGAAACGTAACATAATAAGTTATAATAAATTCATCAAATTACAACTTTTTATTATTATTTTTGTTGACATTTCGGCAACCGCTGCTGCCTTCGTCCGAACGACTGAGTGTGACGTTCAGTTTTCCTCATCTTTTTCACTCATTTTCTGTTAGGATCATCACTAAAAATTGAATTTACGCTATATAACTGCTAGGCCTATTATCAATGCAATTAATGTTTTTTCTAATCCTTTTGTTTGCAACAGACTGAAACCAGTTAAACAAAAAATAAATATTAAAACATTTGTGTTCGTGATTTACAACGAAAAACGCACTCGGTATGACGTCACGACAGTTGAGTTTTGTCGAAAGTCTTTGTCGTAACTGAGTCGCAAACGAGTCGGACGAGCAGAAGAGCACATGTTCACTATCGGCACAGCGCCGCCAGAACTGTGCCGACTCGCCGTCCACCAGCAGCCTGCTTGCTACTGCAATCAAATCAATCAATGCATCAATCAGTGAAAAAAAATCATATAACGTAGAAGGACAGGCGGAGACGTCTGCCACTAAATCAGCACGTTTACGACTGACCACCGTGACTTTACGACAGCGTGTCCGACGTCTTAACAGTGATACGAGTAAACATGTCACAATCTGTCACTCATGTATTTGCCTTTCAATAATTCTAATCATTATAGTTGATGTTATTTTTTCCTTTTCAAGCAAATACTGAAGACCCCTTAGCTATCTAACCTACTGCACATAATCGGGTCAAGTACACTCTGAACCACAGCGTTTCTCGACATTACGGTTACTCCATTCATCGAACATGATGGCATAACTAACAGAAGTGCTTACGTTCATCGGAATTCAAGTCGGTCTCGGAAGCGATTTCCAGCAAATGTCCAATAATACGCGTGTGCTTTTTAAGTTCCGTCATCGTTGAGTTTTCAGTCGAAGCGTCAACTCTCTGCAACGACACGACGAAACAACCGAGTGTGACATTGCAACCACGTGTAAGTTAAGCCTACGCCACAACAAGTTTTCTATGACAGTTTATTTTTGTCATTAAGGAATCAGACAAAGTAACGAAACGCCCATGCCTACATTGCAAATACAGTACATGGTCATGAATCTCATGATCATCGTGGCAACCGTAAACTGACAATAAAAAGAGTCAAATAAACTTAACGAAACAAAGTGCCAACAAAGAACAATTTTCGTTTTGACAGCACACTCAGAAAATGTCAGAAATCCCTTAAATGTTTTAATTATACATAGTGTTTACCTTCCTAAATCGCAACGATACGCACAAACATGCATTTGATTTCTAAACATAATTTAATTCAAATTTTCTTATTCTGAAGACGCAACTGTATAAGGGTGCTGCCAAAAAAGTAGCCCCTAAAGTTTTTCGCCGTTTTCTCAGCAACCGTTTGGAATTTTAAATTGAAATTTTACAGCTTTGTTGATTAAAACCTTTTACATCTAGTCGCCAAAAATATGATTCTGTTGAAAAACGACAAAGTTTCAGACTTTTTAACACGACCGCCTACCGACTTTTCAGCATAAAAAATGTTTAAGCTAAAAAGGCTATTTAATTTTCAAAAACCGGTTACCAAGTTACTGCCAATGACGTCACAGTGACGTTTTAATAAACAGTAATTTATTTTGTTTATAAATTATTACTAAACTATCGTTATTTTAAAGCAATCGTCGGCTGTCCATCGGGTTCATCCAGCAGGACAGCGCACCAGCACACACAGCGCACAGCGCAGGAAACTGACTGCAGGCCAACTGTCCAGGTTTCATCAGAAAAGACCAGTGGCCTCTAAATTCGCCGAATGCAAACTCGGTGGACTATCACATGTGGTGTGCAATGTTGGAGGCTTACTGCAAGCTTAAAACAAAGCTGAAAACAATCGCCAAAGTCAAGGAAGCGTTTCAGGTTATCTGAGGCAACCTGCCTCAAGGACCGAACCGATCGACAAGGTTGTGAAAGACTTCTCAAAATAAGCGACTGAAGGCTTGTGTTAAAGCTTGAAGCTGGCGGTGGAACTTCAATCATTCACAGTGACAACGAAATTCTGACATCTGATCATTAGTTAACTGTGTTGTTTCAACGATGTTACTGAATTGATGTTGTAGCTAAACATTTTTAATGCTGAAAAATCCGTAGGCGGTCAAGTTCAAAAGTCTATAACTTCATCGTTTTTTAACAGAATCAAATTTCACTTCGCAGTTCGATGTGAACGGTTTTAGTAAATAAAGCTGTAAAATTTTAAATTAAAATTCCAAACACGAAAAACAAACAGTTGCTGAGAAAACAGCGAAAAACTTTAAGGGGCTACTTTTTTTGCCACACCCTGTAATGTGAAACTGGTGAAGCATACATCCCACGGATGTGAAGGAACCATGACTTCAGCACTTCATTACACCAAATCACAGCCATGGTTCAATGATGTTGCGAAGTCTGAAACCGAATTTACGGTGCCATATCCACTGGAACAAGTGTGGGTAATGGGTACTTTAAAAATGGACTCACGGCGAGAGACAATCAAGTGTTGAACAAACTTATACACTCTGCAGACACACACACACGTCGACGCAGGGCCGTGTGGCCTACACTGTGGTTTGCTTGTTCATGCTTGAGTGCAGCCGTGGGGCTATCAACCCCTTATACCACTGCAGACATAATAAGTAAGTAAGCAAGTAAATATATTATTTAGAGTGCTCGTCTGCATAGTGTTAGCCAGTGGTCGAATCTGAAGCACTTGGCTAAACCGCTAGAGGTAGCAGTAGGCCTGCTGAAAGCAGACAGTTTTTAAAAAAACGACGGAAAGTGTGTGCAAAGAGCCGCGAATACTAGAAAGGGGTGAGTGATGAGACAAACAGCACGAGCGCGAGCGTGGTATAAGCAAGATGAAATCAAGACGGCGGACCTGGATAACGGTCGAGCAGCGAGCCAGATGCCACATGAGTGCTACGTCGACGTCATCGTTGAACGGTGTTGATTCAGCTGCTGACACTGGCTCATCCGCCTCATCATCATCATCATCATCAGAGGTAGAGCCGGTGCCGCTGAGCACGGCCTGTGAGCAGTCCTTTGTAAGCACCCTGGAGTCGGTGGACCTGCGCGCTGGTCGCTGGGCGATTGAACCGATGCCGGAGTCAGTCGTCCTCAGCGTCGAGTCGCCGCCGAGCGGCACCGAGCAGCTGACCGGGAAGACATCATCGCGAGGACTGGACGCTGGGGCAGTCGACGACGACGACAGTACGTCCAGCTCTCCACTTCATGTATCAACCACAGCAATGCAGTTCACACAGCTAGTGTAACAACGACGCACCTCAGGCCCGTCGAGAAAGAGGAATATGGGGTAAGTTACCCCGGGCCCCTCGACGTTTGGGGGGCCCAGCCGTCGCTCAGTGTACACCAGAGTGCACGATTTAAAAAAAAATTTTCTCCATAGAGGCCCCCAGCGAGAATGTTTCCCCGGGCCACGCTGTGGCTCTCGATGGGCTTGAAGCACCTAGCTGTTTAGCGACAGACTTCAGTGGATTGGTGAAGTAACGATAAGGGGATGGACTTAAGATCAAGCAGTTGTGGGCTACTACTTAGACCGGTAAATTTGGAAGATAAGCCATACCAAGAATGCAAAATACCCATCCACCAAGGTCAACTCAGCCTTCTATCCCTCTGGAGTAGTTAGAATCAGTACCAGCCTGCCTGGCTTGAGTCAAGTCGGAACGCGTTCACCTGTATCAGGTGATCCCATATGGCAGTTGATGCTCCAGAGCTCTGAAAATCCACAAAATCTGTAAATAAAGAATGCATAGTCTACATTCGATCTACCAGTAACCAAAATGAGAGTATCGGTTCAGCACTTTTAAGCCCATTAGACCAAACTGACTCATCAGTGCGTATACAGTCCAAATTAATACTAGACATACACATGTCAAAACACCACAAAAATGCATCATTTGCAGCTACGAATAATATTAGCAATTCTCTTTTTTATACAGTGTAGACAGCCGTACCTAATAAGAACTTCAAAATGTGAGTCTAAACTTCCAAATAATATAACACGTAATTTATACAATCTCTAACAGTCAGTTATAACTCCTACCTTTCATCGCCAATACAGTCCTCATTGTCGAGGAAACTGAAAGCTTCGAGGGCGCTTTCGATTAGTATGCTTTCATTGGACGACTGCTCAGAATGAACGGCCGTATTTTTCTGCCACAAACACACAGCATTACACATTATCTGAAGTCGAAATGTACGGCTTAATATTATTATGTCGACAATCCTAACACGCTGCATTACGGGTCATATCAGTCCCATCCGTCCGTCCGTCTGTCTTTTTGTCCCGTATGAGTGAGTGAGTGAGTAGGGTTTAACGTACCCGACACAGTATAGGTCATCCCGTATGAGCTAATAAACAGAAATGCATAGAAAAACCGAAATTGGCGCAAATTTTGCGGTACAAGAGTAAACAGTTTGCAAATTTTTAGCTCAGGGTTAAAGTTGTGCAGCTCGAGGCGTACAGCCGGATAATATGACGGCACGGGGCCGAAACATTAATTTTGTCTAGTTACCTTAATGAGCTGATCAACAGCCGTCAACTGGTCAGACAGTGCTTGCAAACAGCCATGTCGACCTTGAAGTCCGTTCAGAGTCGTCTGAAGATCGGCGACCAAGTAGTCGAGAGTAAGGCGGGCTTGAGGCGGCGGTGGAGGTGATGGCGGTGGTGATAGATTGTGGGGTACGAGGGCGCCCACAGATCGTGACCGAGCTGACTCTCTGAGCACCTCCTCTGAGCGACGTTGATCACTGACGCTGGTTGGAACGACCACCTCGGAGCACGGTCGACGCCCAGCGTTCAACCGGCGGGCAGCTGCCTCCACCGTGACGGCGACACCGCACCGGGGCAGGCCCGGCCCGGGCACCTGTCCCTGTCGACATGGAGAGGACACTCCGACGCAGCCGCTGGTTGTCGTCGTCGTGGTCGAAGAGCTTGGATAACCGAACGATGACGCCGGGAATACAGGCATGCTGAGACGGTTTGCAGCTTGCACCGGCGAACTCGCTGTCTGTACAATACAAGCCACCACAGACAAACTGTTATGGGGTGTTTACACGATCTAGCAAACGTCCAGCAAACTTCCAGCAAACGTTCAGCAATTCACGTGTATTTTGAATACATTTGCTGGAAGTTTGCTGGACGTTTGCTGGATCGTGTAAACACCCTATTACTCTCTGTACTTCTGACGGCGCCAAAGTTGTCAAGACAAAATGTTTAAGTTGCTTAAAAAGCAAACACGAACATTTAGACTTCCTGGTGTCTTCCGCTATGCGCTTCAGCTTCTTTCGCGACACAATGACGCTATAATTATAGGCCTACTGTAAATGTTCTGACCAATCGACTGATTGGCAGTCGCTCAAAAATCATGAAAGTAGCTAGTGGCTTACAATACTGCACCCGATAGCACACAGCTCCAATTTCGGTCCAAAGCGTTCGCCTACTTCAAATTTTCAAAATACGCAGTACAACACGAAGGGAAACGCCAGATTACTTAGAATACTGTGCACTCAAGACTCAAAATCAAAGTCTAAAGTTGAATCGATGTTAAAAGCTGTGTATAACTCTTGATGGTAATCCACGTCAGAGCTACGGAGCGTCACCTGCCACCTGATTCTGTAGGGGGTCATCCATATGACGTCACGCAAATTTGAAAACAAATTAACCCTCCTCCCCTACGTCACACGTCTTCACAATAATGTGAACCCCCCTTCCCTCCTCGGAGCGTGACGTCATTTATGGACGACCCCTAGTCCGATAGACGAGCCCCGCTTTAGCTCCCAGCCAGAGTCCAGACAGGACCGGTACTCGATTTACCTACCTAAGAGGGATGGACGGCTGAGTTGACTTCGGTGGTTGGTTATTATAACGAGCTGGATGAGCTCTTGTAAGCGTGGCTTTTCAGACCTGTAAACACTTATCCGTTGTATATTTATTTACGTTTCTTACACTGTTGAAACAATGAACTTACTTCGTTCTGCCAGCAAAATTCGAGCCCGTCGCTTTCAATCAATGATCTGATGGGCAGGTGACGACGTGATGTGGCTAACATCCTGCGTGGTACATCCATCGTCGACATACCACACTCATCAACGCCATCCAGAGCACTGTACACAAACACAGCTCGACCCCTTCGAGTCCCAACTATAGCACGTTACACAAACTGACTGACTGTACTTGGACAATCGCATACAGCAACTGGTTTCAAGCTTCTCGGATAGTTTATTACGCTACTCTTGTGCATCGTCAAAAATCTTGGGCTCACTGTCAGAGTATAATGCTTTTTTCAGTTACCTGGTTCAATGCTCAGCTCTTGTGCCTGTTTTGTTACACCCATCCATCGCAGAAAAAACAAGTGAAACGATGATACAATCTTCCTTAGCTCATCAAATCCAAACTGTGAACACCGTAACCCTATAAGTACGTTTTAAACCAAAAACTGGCACATCTTATAGTCCTGCCGAGAAGACCATACTCAACAATTTTGGCTGTACTGCGTTTTTTCGTTCTCGAGTTGAAAATCCGTACGTGAAGGACGAACGAACGAACGGACAGATAAGACCTATAATGCGGCCTAGTAGGAAGACCAACCGCATGATAAATTACACGACGTGTACATGTACGTACGTCCACTTGACGAGGAGTTGAAGCTTGATAGACCCAGTGGTGTTGAGGCTGATGTTGAGGGACTGGCGCTGCGCTGCAAACAGCTCCAGTGTGTCACAGCTCTTCTCACCGATCACCACGTTCTTGCCGAAACTTCGAACTTCCGACAACTGAATCACGACAAACAGAATTTCAAAGGCTAAGCCAGTGTTTTTCAACCTTTTTGTTGCCCCGGAACCCTGAACAAGCGTAGAGGTCACTCACGGAACCCCATGCATTGATCCAAGCGTCCAACGACGTACGCAAAATAGAAGCTACAGGGTGTCTACGGACTCATTTCCCTAGCAGAGCAAAGCACTTGTGAGGATGACAAAGCAAGCAAAAATGACCAATATTAAATTTGATTACATTAACAGGTAGCAGTACGTTATTGTA
>Ga0209367_1003126_pt1 | contig 22338 bp, 16 predicted proteins | sample WorMetLIZISLAND2_FD_187412 | JGI IMG/M metagenome (GOLD analysis project Ga0209367, IMG submission 187412) | Marine gutless worms symbiont microbial communities from Max Planck institute for Marine Microbiology, Germany - Olavius geniculatus... ... | reverse complement strand
GATGGTTCAAACAAAAGAGGACGGCCTCACCGAGAATGGTCAGATGACATTGAGCAGTGGTGTGGGGCAACCCTGCAGGAGTTAAGCCACGCTGCCCTAGATAGGCAGCGGTGGGCAGCGATAGTAACAATGGCGTCAGACACCAACGGGCATTGAGCCCACGGTTGTCGATGATGATGATGATGACATTCTGTATGCAGATATATTTTGTCGGCAGAGTTTGAGTGTTTATGTTGTGTATTGTCGTGTAGTTGATAGAATTCGGTTGAGTGAGCCGCAGTCTCCAGGCACAGCTTGGTTCCTTGATCAACTTATCTCAGCGAGCACTGTCATTAAGCTGCTCTTTGACCTACTTACTGATGCCTCTATTGTGAGTAGGAATACTTGTTTCTTCATCACTTTGCTTGAGATATGTTCGCCTCCAAGATGTTGTGATTTAAGACAACTAAGGCGGTTTAGTTAATCGGTGGAAACAAGATGGCTAGCAGCAGAATGGAGGTGCATGGTACTGTTGTTTCAGCCAATACGCTGTGTCTGGTTAAGGTTGCTGTCAACCAATAAATATCTGCAGTTTTGGCTGTAATTTTAGCATGCAAACTTCTGGAAAAATTAACAAAGATAAGTTCTGCAGCTGAAGTTATATTGGCAGTTACCAACATGTTAGCTTCATTTATGTACGATTGATTTTTTTTTAAAATCAGCTTATTCAAAGATGGCACAGACGAGTTTTTGTTTGGAAGTTTGTTAAAATGTTTGAAGTTAGGACGTAATGTCTGACAAAAGTTTTGTGTTTAATGACAGGTAATATTTTTTTGTGTAACTACGTGTTGGGTGCTTCAGAACACGGAAAGTGCATTGTTCTTAGGTCAGGGCATCATAAATGCTGGGTGTAAAATTATGACATCGGTATGATCCATGTTTAGTAAATTTCACTTATCGATGGTTAGTTTAGTACACGGTGTGATGTGTGTTTGCCACTCTGATGTTTTTGACTTTCTATACTAAGCTGTAGAATCCTGTTGTCTGCTTATTTCAGTGTTTTTCAACCTTTTTGCTGCAGTGGAACCCTACATAAGTGTGACAGTCACTCAAGGAACCCCATGCAATGATCTGCGAGTCCAGCGGCAAAGTGGAATTTGTAGGGTGTCTGGGGACCGATGTCCCAAGTGAAGTCAAGAGGCAAAGAACTTGTGGGAGTCTGGGGCAAAACCTTAAAACGCTGACGGTAAAGCAGCAGGCAAAAGACTTGTTTAATTTTACCGTATTGTTTAGCAATTTTTCCCCCCGTAATCAAAAACACCTTTTGAGGTGGTCGCCAACGGCCCAAAAATTATCATTAAATTGTGTTACGTTTTACGCCAATGACAGCTCAGGCGGTCTGGATTCCTCAGCCAGTATGAGCTGGTGGATGAAGCTTTTTTTTCAAGCAAAATGTTTCAAGAAAAAAGTTTTTCAGTAAATGGACACACGATTTCTTAACACCGACACTAGTAAGTTAGTGTTCAGCGTTCAATGCAAATATTCTAACATTGTTAACAACAAGAAAAATATTCAACACTTTATGCATAGGTAGACAGCTAGCGCTAATTTGGAACTAAGCATTCGGTGCATAGTACTTCTATGACATGGTTTGACGTAATTTCGCACGCCAGGTTTTTTTGTTTTTTTTTACTAACCAGCTGTGGAACCCTTGGCAGATGCTCGCGGAACCCTTGGGTTCTGCGGAACCCCGGTTGAAAATTACTGGCTTATTTGTTATTTGTGCTTTTGATATTATGAATGAACTTGTTGATTGTGGTTGACTGTTTCAGAGCGATCACATGCAGCATGTGGACAGTGTTGCCTGTCTACAAGTCCTTACTGCTACCCACACTCTTTACCTTTCGCTTCAGGTATTATCACATCAGAGGGAATATTTCAGCTGATTTTTTATGCTTTTGCCATCATAATGGCCGGAGGAATTGTGTTTCCAGAGTGTTCATGCATCCGTGCTTTCCGAACAGACATTGTTAGCAAGATATCTTGCGTATTTGTTGACGGAATTTGACCAAACTTTCACCACTAATGGACTTTGGGGCAAGGATGAATGCAAATTTTGGGGTCAAAAGGTCAAGGTTCAAGGTCATAGTGGAGTCAAATATGTCTCAAAATGCACTTTTTGTTGACTGCATTTTTAGCAGTTTTTACATTTGGTAATTACTAGAGCTGTCAAAGTGTTAAATTTTTTAACGCGTTAACGCACTGCGTTAATTTTTTTAACGCGTTATTAACACACCCAGGCCCATCGAGAGGAAGAGTATAGGGGGAAGTTACCGCAGGCTCCACTGTCTGTGGAATATAGAAAGTTAGAAAGCAAATAGAAACAAATTTTTCAACAATAAGTGCCATCATCGCTAGCATATAAATCTATTAGCTTGTCATCTAAATAATATTTATTTACAGTAGTGATGGATCGGCAACTACAGTTTGGTTACTTGAATTCATTCAGTTGTCAAATAACCGCAGTTTAACAGAATACTGGAACTTTTGCTTCACAGAATTTAGTAAAATAAATAAATTTACGCATGTACATTGATTTTTTTAAAGTGCGTTAATTTATTAATGCATTAACGCATTAATTAATGCGTTAGTTTGACAGCTCTGGTAACTATGTTTTATAGTCTCACTGCTGACTACCTGTTTGTGCTGATTCGTTTGCTGCGATGCTGTTGAATGATTGTTACGAAGGGTACTCATTATTCAGCTTGTAATAAGTTTTGCTTCTACAGTTCAGCAAAGTTTCCTTCTCGCAGACCTAGCATATCTTGCACAAGAACTTTTTGTGAAACCAAATTTGGAAGCTGTACTAAGTCTTAGTTCCTTGTAAGTAAGTATATTGTTCTTCTGTCAAGCCTGTCACGGAAATTGATCTGCTAATTTTTTGTTTATTTGCTACTGATAAGGGAATGCCGTAGCTTTGCAGTTATTGCATTTGTTGCAGGATTTGAACTTCAACTTTCAGACCGTGATACTGCCAGAAGCTCTTGCGGCGTTTCAAGCTGAGGAGCCATCTGTTCTGAGCATTATAAAGGATCTGGATGGGTTGGTGTCTTGGGTCGGCACTCCGTTAGACGAGATAATTGAAGTGCTGGAACAACTGGTTGTGAATGCAACATCACTGGGTGGTGCAGCTTTCACTCTGTCCGTGAGTATGAGTTTCTGCACGGATATTACTTATGTCTTTTTATTAATAAATTTAAACAAGCATAGATGTTGGCCCAGTTCTGACATCATATGTGGCCATCCACTCGTCTCGCCCGCTGCATTGCACAGCCTGAAATCTGACATTAACTTTGGATCTATTGAGCTGAAAATTCTCACATTTGTTACTTTGCGTTGGAAATGTTTACTCCAATTTTGGTTTTTGTTTGCCTTTTTGTTTTCAATTTAGGAGCCGTTGATGGATGAGCAAGACCATAATGCTTGTCATGGGTTTGACTTGGGGTCATGGTACAGCCATAGGGAATATACTGTTAATACTGTGCAGCTGACAGGTGACTGTAGGTTTGGCGTACTGTAGCGACAGCTTACTGCAGGGTTTACGGCTTTTGTCATTTGTGACTGATGTAGTGCGTACTCCAGACTAGAATTTGTCCAGATTGATACACTTGTATTAAGCATGACTAGCTGGTGATGCACTTCTGTGTCAGTTTTGTATTAAGTTTACAATTTAATGAACACTAAGTGTATTTTTTCGTGGTTTTTATTTTCTTTGCACCATACTGATCAGTAAGTTTTAAATAATATGCTTTGTTTGATGTGATTTGCAGACTTCTGATGAGCAGCTGTTGTTCTCAGTGAAGAGATTACGTTTCAGGTTTGTTTGTTTCTCCTACTTCTACACTTCAATAAACGTGATGCGTTTATGACTTTGTGAAACTAAGTAACAGAGATGGAAATGTGCTTTAAAGATAACTGTTTGTTATTGTGAACTGTTGTGTTTGTGCTATAATTTACGTTTGATTTATTGTAATGTTTTTGTATTTTCTAAAAAAAGTTTGCTTTTTTTGCATCCTGCATAGGCTGAAGTATGTCTGGATAAATTAGCCAGATGATGAATACTAGTTCGTTTTTGAAAGTTTCTCACTCCACTTGTCATGAAGCTTTAAGTCAGACTTCTGAATTTTGGTCTGCCTATTGTTCAGACAGTAGTTAAGTGCTGATGATGCCAGTTAATCACAAGTAGCGTTAGTAGTAGTATTACATGTTGTCATGTCGGTGTTAGTGTAAACAGCTTGATGCCGTGATTGCAGGTTTGAGCAGTTGTACGAAGCAGCAAATGTTGAGTCTTCATCTGAGATGAGCCCGGGTCAGATGTTACTGATGGGGTTTGCCGGCATGTTCACACGACTTGATGCTGACTTCAGTGCACTGCTCAATGCTACAACTGCCATACACATTGCTGACAAGTACAAGAAGACAGACCTAGTGCGTGAAGCTTCAATGCTTCAGGTATCAGTATTGCTCTTAAAATATGAATTAGTTTCCACTGTATTGCTGTCGTCTTTGTGTTTGGATTTTGTCTTAATTTTTGGCTTCTAAACTTTGACATATAATACAATAGTATTTGCGTTTGATAGTAAGTCAGACTTACAAAAAAGTTAAGACAAAACGCAGACTTACTAAGAAAAATGTGGTTTACAAAGAAATGGAAGAACAACTTTTGAAATAGTTACAAAAATTATGCATAACTAGATTGCTGACTTAGGATGATCTTAGGAAGATTGCTAGGAAGTTTCGTCAGTTTTTTTAAAGGTAAAGGGTAAAGTACGGTACTTGCTATAGCGCTTCTTACATGAGATGGACTCATAGACACAAGTGCTTTACAATCTTGGAAGTGGCAGCTGATTGGCATGAGCTAATGATACCACAGCGCACTATGTGGCCATCCATTGCTCATGTCAGCGAACAACAGGACCGGTTTGCAGCCCGTAGCCCATAAGCTACTACTCATTTCCCATCCCATGGAGGTTAGGAGACTGAGTTGGCCTGAGAATATAGCAGGTTAACAATTTGCTCAAGGTTGCAGTAAGTGGCAGTAAGAATCGAACCGCAACCTGAAAGTTACGAGTCGACACTAACCACTAGACCACTTGCACCTACACAGGCAGGTAGGTGTGAACAACTGCCCAAGGCTGTTACTTAGTAGTGCATTGGCTGGGCACTGAACCGTGGACCTTTTGGTCTCGTATCCAAAGCCTTAACCACTGAGCCACCAAGCCACCCTAATCCAGGGTGTGTAAATATTTTAGTGCTGGTTTAGTGGCTGACTTTTGATAATACAAGAACGTTTCAGCTAATAAATAGCTGTTAATATTTGATATATTAATATCATATTGTTGTTGATGTGCTGTGAAGATGTTTCCCGTGCACAATGAAACTGCAGTCAATCTTCTGTCTCATCTCTTCTTTGCCAAGAAGTTGAGAATTATGAACGACTTTTTCCAGCGTTGTCAGGAGATGGCAGCTGTGCTAAATGGTAGGTTGATTCATAGCATACTGATATGACATACGTAATTACATTATTCTAGAATTATGTTGTAAAATGTGGATTCGTTCTAATTACTGCTATACAAACCTGTTACGTAGACTTAATATTTTATACACATCTGATAGTGTAGAGTAACACCAAGCAACTGTCAAGGCAAGTAAAGTCCAGCTTTGCATAAAGGGAAAGAAAGCTGAAATTTTGCGAAGGTTTTGATTCCCTCTATTGATGTAATGAGCTATGGCTGTGCATCATTGTGATTTGTTTCTGTTGTTAGGTTCAGTGGGCGGTGCTTTCTATGATGATGACCAGTTTGTGCTGCCGATCAAATTATACATTGGAGATTATCTGCATCGTCATGTAGGTTGATGTTATTTGATTTATTAAAGGTCCGTAGACACCAAAATTAACATATACATTTTATCCATTTTCCTGAAAATGCAGAATTTTCTGATAACTTTGACAGTAATATCGGCGCCCAGTGCTTTGTCAACACAGAAAAATTTACCTTTGAAGTCGACGATCTATGAAAACGACGTAGAAAATGCGCCGCCATGATGGCCCGCAGTGACGTCATGAGTTTAGCCTATAGACGTCATGAATATTAATGGCCTAGCCTAGAATGATGACGTTGTCGGCTAGGCCATTAATATTCATGATCTATATGGGTCATGACGTCACTGCGGGCACTGATAGATTAGAATATTTCGCATAATGTAACGTAATGCTACATTTCGTTTGAAATCACACATTAATTTCATATATTTATGAAGCTCAAATCGACATATTATATATGCGAGGTTAAATATCTAATTTAAATCTACAGAAATTGTGCGAGTAAGTTTGACCGTGGCCATGGACCTTTAATGCAACAAATTTATATTCTTGTCCCAATTACTGTATTATTGCTATTACCTGTACTTTTTCTGGCTTACTATTTGGGAATATTTGGAGCAGAACTTTTTACAGTTTTTAGTAAGTGATCTTTCAGTTAATTTTTTTTATTTACATGTTTATGTGTATGTCTTGTACAGCTTTCGTTCTTGAGTGCTTAGGTACTGTTTATTGGGCATGACCGAAGGCATGTAATTGTAGTCTGTAAACTGTGCTCCTAACAGCCTACGTCTGCTTCCAATGGTTAGCTTTTCAAAACCAGCCTAATCTGCAGTAAGTTGCAGAGGAAAATGGTTTACAGACACAATGAGGGAGAGAGAGAGATGGAGAGTGGAGACCCACTACCTAGTGAAAGTTATTGCATCTGTCAAGTGCTCTCATATTGTCACTGGCCTGATGGGCTCAACATGACAACTGTAACTTTGGAATACTCGACTGATTAGACAGAAACTGATTATGTGTATCTATTTTGCACAGCTTTATCCAGTTGTAGTTATTATGAGCTGGTTGTGGTTCTGCTGTAGGTCTGTGGCCTGAGCTTGCGTGCCACTGGTCAGCTGCTGTGTGAATACATTGCCGCTCTGTGCCCGGATGATGCTGTGAACAATCTGTTTGCGACAACCGCTCAGCCTGAGCAGTCGGAACAGTACAATGTCTCACCGACGTTTCTTTGCCTGCGTGACCTCAGCGCTTACAATGTCGATGCCTGTGTAGCGAGTGCTGTCTTTGATACAGCGACGTTTGACAGCTCTCGACAGCTACTCGTAGCCGTGCTGGACTCAGTTAAGGCTGTCGATACTACCAGGTATTTGTTTACCGTAGCTTGTTTGTTGGTTTATATTCTTTTGGATGTGTCTAAGTGGCAAATATCTCAAGTTAATTATGGTTACGGTGAATGAGTAAACACAGGGTTTAACGTTCTATGGTTAGGCAAGCCCCTTAGTGAGCATCTTTAGTGATTGCCTTGTCATGTGTGTGAGATTTAAATATTATTGAGCTTAGGTTGGAGTCAGAGTTAATTACTGGTTTGCTTTAAAAAATTTACATTTTCATTTTATAATTTATAATTTTTGGGTAAACCAAATATTGTGATTAAATTTGCTGTAAATTTGTGTTGCCTTTGTTGTGAAGCTAGTGTGAAAATCTGCTACAATTCTGCAGATATACTTTGTTCTTAGGGTATTGTTTTTTTAATGGGGCACTTTGTAGCTTTTAGTGTCTGTACATTTATAAAGTGCACAATGTTGGTGAGAAACTCGCCAAGTCTGAGGTGCTTAAATATATATATTTTTGAATCGTTTTTTGGAAAGAGACAACTAATGGGTTGTCGGATTTTTATGGGTTTTATGTTATTATGTTGAGCACTGCTAGATATGGCCCATATCTAGTAAATATCCAAAAAGTGGAGAAAAAATTAGAGATTTGAAGTTTCAGAACTTAAAGGCCAAGTTGCACAAAAAAATGATATTAGCTAAATATGTGTAGAATGTAACAGTAACACTAATTAATAATACGCTGATCCAAAGAAATGAAAACATCACTTTGAAGTAATTTTCAGAGAACTATGTACCAGCCGAACGCACCCGAACGTGCCACAATAACTGATGACATCACGTTTAGTACGCTTTGTTGACAAACTGACATTCGCTATGAAAACATAGTGAATTCATTGGTTTTACTCAGAATAACGTCGGATTTATAGTACAAGTAATGATGCATAGGTGACATCAAAAATTATGTCATTGTTGATCTGTTCACTACTAGAGGTGTGCGATTAGTAAAATTAACAATGTGCTGGAATATTGTGTTTTTTTAGTGGGCTTATCTTATCTTATCTTATCTTACCTCCGGGGTTGACAGGCTCTTACACCTGCCCAGCGCTGAGGCCGTATCAGCTCGGCCCAATGCGCGTCCCCGAATGTAACCACAAGGTTACAGGTAGTGGCTATAAAGCCGTAGACGGCTGTGAAGCCTTAAATAGACAGCTGTAAAGCCGTAAGTAGACGGCTATAAAGCCGTAGTCGGCTGTGAAGCCAAAACCAGCACAAAAGCACTGGTAACGTGTAGCAATCTGCTCTCACGGGTTTGGTCAGCTCTTAGTTAGCTCCTCACCTCCAGATTTTAGAAATCTTTCAGGTCATCGGTGCAAAGCCCCACCACCACGGCAAGGTGGCTGACCACGGTGGGGTTTTAGTGGGCTTACTATTGATGAAAATTTTTGCTTTTTTGAGTATTTGTCCATAAATCACGCTGCATTTGACCTCAAGCAAATAAAGCTAGTTAGCAACCCTTCTGCAAGTGACGTTAGTTGCAAAAATGGCCGAAGCCATGAAAAGGGAAAATTGAATACTTTAAACGTTATTTTTAGGGTATTAAGATGTAGTAGCAACCAGAAGATTACTTAATATTGACAAATTAACATTTGATAAAGCCAATTAACGCTTTATAACAGTTATGTAAAATGATGCAACTTGGCTGTTAAGTTTGTTAAAACATTTTATTATTACTGGAAGAGAAAACTAAAATTAGATCAGTGTGGCAGTGTGGATTCTTACGTGGGTTCGTCTCCAATTAAACCCACTGGGTTCTAAGGTTATGTATGCGAGTGTCTGAATTCTATGCAGACATTGTGTGCTGGTGTCTGTAGACAAATGGATCTGTCGGTGCAAATACAGAAGACGGCATCTCAGCACACTCAGCTGCAGCTCATGTGCTATCAGTGGCTCTATGAAGATATTCTCACTAGTGCTGGTCACCAGCAGCCCAACACGGGGCCACGAGCCTCGCTCATGACTGACCTTAAGAAGGTATCCTGATTGCTGCCTAGCGACGTTTGTCACTGACTATACTCCTGTCGATATCAGTAAAGACTATAGTCTTTCGTGGCAAATTTTTGTAACTTTTACTGTCCAGTTTACTAAATTTCGAGGCTTATTGAGGCAAATTTTCCTGACTTTGCAGCACCTTGTTTATTAATTAAATTGAGGATTTTGGGATTTTTTTAAAGCACGAAAGCATCTATCACTCTGTATGGTATTACTGTCGGTGCCAGTGCTTGATGTTTTCGTAGTCGTTGTTTAGTGGATAGGACATTGTTTGTATTAGTGGATATTGATTGTTGTTGTGTGCCGCCAACAGGCAGTCCATGCATTGGTTGGTCACGAGCGAGAGATTATGGTGTCGGTACAGAGCCACTATGAGCAGCTCAAGAAGACAGTCGTGCAGAGGCTCAAGTGGGCTGCTGGTGCTAATCCTTCTTTAGCTCAGACGTTGGTTCAGTTTGAAGAGACGCTGGCTCTCGATCAAGCTCTGTTAGACGTGAGTTCACATCTGGAATTTTTTGTGTTTACTGTTTACAAGCCTAAAGTAGTCAGTACAGGTGCAATACAGTTCATGTAAAACTGCAGTGTATGAAAAATTTCTGTATTCAAGTTGTGTCACACTTCTACAGAGCTCTGTAATACCTTTCTAGTACAAGTTTTCTGCAAGTTTGTAACAATGCACCAACTTGCATATGTAGCTGGTTGATGATTGATGAGAAAACTAAAAACGGTGTCAGCTTAGTGCCGACGTATTGTGCAGTCGTCTGCGCAACTTTGACCTTTTGAGGTGAAAATAGACACAACGGTAACTCCTGCCCTAGGTAACCTTTATGTCAGTTTTGTTATCTCCGCCAAGTGTGAACTTAGTGAACATTGGAGTAGATTAAGAGATTGGTCGTTCTGTCCATGTTTTCATCATTCCATCGTTCTGTGTACATGATGACTCATAATGGCAATGACGTCATTGCACCAACAGCACAAGCAGCAAAGCCGGCTGTTACTTTTCCTTCCCTTCGCGAAGCAGCTCTTCCTTCTCCCTTCCCTTTCCTTGTTGTATCGTGTACTTGTAGGTGTTTTTGTATTTGTAGATGTAGTAGTAGTAATAGTAGTGTTTAAATCACTTCACTTGACGGAGATATGTACTTTCAGGAGTGCCTTCTAGTTTTTCTATGCATTCTCATTTTGAAGTTGGATTTGTATAGCACTGTTAGGTTGTAACTTCAGTTCTGAGACGGTGTGGTACAGAAAGGTGAATGAACGTAGAGAAAACACACATTGCAGCCTATTAGTACAACTGGACAGTAAGAAATATGCAAATATGAAAAAAAAACAGCTGGATATAACACCGTTTGGAGAACGTTAAATGTAAGCCTTTTTAATGAACATGATACTGAAATGAAATAAACTCGATAGTGTTGAGCAGACCACTATGTACAGATGTCTATTAAATAACTTCTCACTTGCTCACTTGTGACTGACTTGCAGCTGTTTTGATTGCCTATCCTAGTATGTTGTAGAGACCACTGATATCATGTGATGTTCTGCAGAACGCAGTAAGCATTACGAGTGATGTGATGACAGTCAGTCGATCTGTCTTACACCTCGAGGCCATGATGACAAGAACTCAGGAAGCTGTTTCTGCTGATAGTGCTTTTCTTCTTCTCATGAACAAGTAAATATTATGTTCTGCTCTTTGCTTTCTGTGTAAATGGTTTGTTCACTTAATGCTGCTGCTTGAGAGCTTTTGTCGTAGCATACATTTGATTAGTTGTAGCAGCAATTTGATGTCTTGTCTCGTCTTTTGTTGTTCTCAGTCCGAGGGTTGACTGGTGCATGATCTTTCTCCGTTCAGCTTTATTGTCTGGTGCCTGTCCTCAAAGTGTCTTCTAACTCCAGTCCATTATGTGTAGTGATGTTCAATTGGTTCACTTTAGGTTTCTCTTGTATGTTTGCCATATTAGTCAGTAAGTAACTAATATGCACGTATCAAAAGTACTTGCAACAATAATAAAACGTAGAAGATGAAAACAGTTTCAAATGCAATACAGTAACCACAAACAGTAAACGTGCAACCGTGGATTTCACAGAGCAGTCACCAAACCGCCTAACCACAGACCTGCAAAAAAACCCACCAGATATCCTTATACGGGCATTGTGGGATGTGAAATTCCAGTGTCTCTTGTGTTATATGCTTTTCCATGCTGTAGGGGCCTGTTCCTCGTGACAGACTTACAACAGCTGGCAGAAGGGCATTCTCTTTCGCTGGCCCATCAGCTTGGAACAGTCTCTCGACGTACCTGAATGATCACACACTCAATCTGGACTCTTTTAAACGTTTCCTTAAATCATTTTTGTTTCAGATGTGCTGATAACGCATTCAGCACACTAGAGATTTCTTCGAAATGATAGTGCGCTATATAAGTGTTTACTTATTATTATTATTAGTAGTATATGGTAGTTGATGGCCTGACATTTGTTGAACGAACGTATTATGTTTTGCAGCTGTGAGACATGTTGTTTGCTGCAAGAGTCGTCGGAATCTGTTGTGACTGACAACGAAGCAGCTGTGATGGAGTCACATGTATGTCAGTTGCATTACCTAGTTACAGTTGTCATTGTACTTTGTATCTGCCTTTGCTTAAGTCATTGTAAATTTTATATTACTTTTATTTTAATTATAATTTCTATTGTAATATTTTTGTGGTTACAAATCTTACTTTTGTTTCTTATCATGCCATTGACGATTCTTTAGGCATCAGCTAATATTAGTTTCCCCTACATAGTACTGATGTACTAAGAATTCTAGTACTGCCTCGTTATTCGCCTCTGTCTGGCCTGGAACTTCAGACAATCTCTGGTAGTCATTCTGCATTGGCAGTACTTTTGGACACCGTTTAAAGACAACATTGTTTAATTGATACTAGAACATTCAGCACAGTAGAGATGTTGCATGTAATGCCACTGCATTGTACTCACTGTTGACATTGACATTGACTTGGATCAGGCAGTGGTTTCTGAGTTTTTTGGACATCTGTGTGCAGTCAATGACTGATCAGGCGCAAATAACGGCAGACTGGATTGCATCATCAGCGAAAGAAGTTACAGACGAGTTGTCTCAGTTGTCGGCTAAACTAGTCACTGGTGACAAGGCTGTCGACACTGCACGTGTAAGTGTAGATAGCACTTGCTCATTTTGTTTAGTTGTATATCCAATTATGATAATTTTTGGTACAAATATTTCTGGCACAGCTGGCCATCAAAAGATCATTCAATATTCTACCTTACGCAATTTACGCAATGTCTGTTTCTGCACTACCTGGGGAAAGCAGAACCAACGAAATATGAGTTGAAATGAACATAAATACGTCAAAAAGCATCCCCAACATTATCGATTTTTACTTTGAAAAAATTGACAGATTTTAATAACTTTTGGTGCAAACATTTTTGACACTACTTACCATCAAAAGACCGTTCTAGTTCCCACGTCACCGAATGTCTGTTTTGCACTACCTGGGAAAACCCGAACAACTGGAATTTGATAAAAATGCAATATTTTGTTGGTTTTGTTTCTCCAGGTAGTGCAGAAGCAGACAATGGGAGCGGTGGAAAATTGGGCAGCCATTTGATCACCAGTTGTGTCGGAAATACGACTGTCAAAAATTATTAAAATCTCGTAATCCTTCTTCAGGTTATAATCGAAAATGTCCTGGATGTTTTTTTCCCGACACAAATAATGTCATGTTTTGTGTAGGAGAGTTTGCAGACCGAGGTGAACAGTATTCACTCGGTTCTTGCCGTGCATCACAAGATCATGTCCGAGATGCGTGCCATACTCAAAGCCATGGCAAAGGTCAGTGGCTGATGTCTGCTAAAGCCCAAATTCCGCCATGCCGATTTTGTGACAAAGTGTTCATGTCTTGTGTCTGCAACTTTCACCAAAACGTTCTCGTGGACTTTATCCCGGACTTTGTTGCGGACTTTTCCTGTGCTTTGTCGTGGACTAAATTTCATCAGAGCGACACAGATGGATTTATCACAGACTTGTTGTGGACTTTGGTTTGAAAGCCCAAAACTTTTCCATAGCATCCCTGTTTTATATTTTGCGTCCATGATTATTATGGTCCACGTCTGCGACTTTTGCCGAAACTTCCTCGTGGATAAGTTTCAGTGAAAGCCAGCATAATAGAATTTAGGTATTACTTCTCAGCATGGCTGAGCTCTTTCTGTTTGTGTGGTCAAATTGAACTGACTAGATGACTGGTGACTGAGTGGGTGGGTAGCAGTATCTGTGGAACTACAGAAATTCTGTAGTCCTCATAGTCCTCACCTCTGTGCGTGGTCATTTGACTATTTTCAGAATGTTGCATTTTACTACACGTATTAGTTTTATGGCAGCTGGTTCGCAACTATGGAGCAGCCTGCCAATTGAGGTTTAACAGAAAGTCATAAATTACCAAACGTTAGAGATGACTACGTAAGCGTCTGTTCATTTCTGCAGCACATTGCGATTTAACATTTTGATCTACTTAACTGCACTGGATATAAGCAATTTTTCTCACTCACTTATTCATTGGTTTGTATTATCCATAACACTGTCTTTTATTCCATTTGCTTGCGCAGATAATAAGTGCTTGTTTCAAAACAAACGTGATCTTAATACGCTGTGTTGTACGACATAATTATGTAAACACTTGTAAATGTAATATTTAACAATTGTGTTTGCAGCAAGAGGAGCATGACTGTGGACCTGTAGAAACGCCGCACGGAGTTCGTGCTTACCTGACATCTTACAAGCTGTTCTCGGAGTCATTCACCAATGTGCTTAAGATGGCCGGTGCTGATGAGGTGGATGTCGAAACGTGCCAAAACATCGAGAAAATGGCGGCTGATTTCATGGAACAGATACACTCGTGAGTTGACCTTACTTATGTTGCTTGTGCTCTCTGTAACTTGTGAGTGATTCATGTTGCTGCCAACAATTTGTTATTAATTTAATATTCTTGATGAAAATTCTAGGCAAGCTATAATCTATTTGTCTGAGACATAGCAACTGGGAATAATTTGTACTGTTTTATGCTCAGTATCTGAAGTAAATATTAACTGTGCTAAGATGAAATGATCACTTGCGCCAAGCATTTCAGATGATGCCATAGCGTGATGCAAGGCCAATAACTCTGCTTTGAACCATTTAATTTTCATCAAACTACACTATCAAAAATCTTGATGTTAGGAACGTACTGCATAAGCCACTAAATATGTTTGTAACTTAATATTGCTGAGAGTTTAGAATTTTACAACGAATTAGTTTCACGCCTTGATGCAGCTCAGTTTTGTATAAAGTTGTTATTTGTTATGTTCCTGATTATTAGCGTACATGAATTTATTTTTTTCACCGAATTCACTGAAACCACCAGTATTACTGATGGCATGAATTAGGAAATATTATAATAAAAGCCATATAACGCTTACTATCACAATAACTATTTAGATTAACTATGTGTTTCCGGTTGCATTTGACGTTTAAAACATTTTTTGAATTGATTTACTGTAGTGCTGTTAACACACACATCAGACAGTGCATTCCAGCTATCGATAACGCTATTGCTAAACGCATACTTTCTCAAATCTAATCTACTGCGTTTTTTATACAATTTCTTTGAATGACCTCTTTTTTGATCTTTATCATATGTAAAGAATAAATCTGATTGAAAATTATAACGACCATTAATAATTTTAAATGTTTTTAGTAAATCACTCCTATGCCTTCTTTTTTCTAATGTCATTGAATTTAATTTTTTAACTCGTTCTGTGTAATGCAAATTTCTTAAATTTGCAGTCATTTTAGTTGCATGACGTTCAACTCCCTCAATTAACTTCTGATAATATGGACTCCAAATTGGCACACAATACTCTGAATGAGGTCTTACAAGACTTTTATATAAAGGCATAATATTTCCTTAGATTTATCAGTAAATTTTTTGTTATTACCCCAAGCATCCTATTAGCTTTTTTACTGCCCGACTACACTGTTTATCCCACTTCAAATCGTTACTCGCAATTACTCCCAAATCCTTTTCTTCATCTACTGTTTTCAATTTATTGCCACACATATAGTAGTCAGCATGACAGTTGCTATGTCCAATGTGTATAATCTTACCGTGACAGCATGACCTATTAAAGTGGTGTTTGTTCTAACGGCAGTATTTACAATGATCTGGTGGCAATGGCTCCAGCCCTAGTCCAGCCAACTACTAAAGATGCAGACACACCAGGTTTTTGACTGACTTTATTGTGTTATAATACAAAATGATAACTTTTCATCACTGCTTCATTAATTAGTTAATTGAATTCAATTATGAACTATTAAAAATTAATTATATTATGAACATTACTGGTTTTTAGTGCTTTGGCTGTTGTTGCTTTCTTTGAACAGTTTCTGTTTATCCAACAATTTTTCTTCACCACTAGATGCCACCATGATAAACAATTTATCTGAGATAACAGGAAGTTGATAGGACTCCTTACCTCGGTTCCTCGACTTGTCTCATTCTTTACTGTCGTTTATTGCTTTTTTTATCCCCTAGTTTATTTTGTGGCTTTCCGTAGTCATCACCGTGACACTGTGAATTTATATGTGCTTAAAGATTTTTTTTTGTTTGGTAATTGATTCTAATATTTAAGTTACAAAACCATGTGAAGGTTGAATGGAATGATTGTTGATGCCGTGGATTGGATGGTTGATATGCTTGTTGCTGAAGGTGATGCTGGCTCATTGTGGGCTAAGAAATCTTTATCTCTGTCAGCAGTTAAGTCCGACTCATCATCAGCTGGGAATGCTGCTGTGGCTGCTGCTGCTATTCGTGGTAATTAATTGCTGCTTTAATAAGTTTTGTTTACAGTCAGCCCAGACACTTGTTGTTTAGTTGTATATTTAATGCATCACTTGTGTCATCGTCGAATTTTAGGCAAAGCATCAGCTATGCTGACTATTGCAACAGATATTATCATGATATTTTCTGTCCGTCTGTCTGTCTCACTCGTGCGCCCTGCTAAAGCTGTTTATGGAATAAGATGCTGTTTGGCAAATACACTTGTGTGGCCCCAAGTAACATCGTGTCACACAGGGGCTCTATTTACCCTGGGACCAATCAAACTTTGCTGGTGGTCCAGATTGCTTTGTGGCTCTTGGATCGTTTTTCAGTCTGATCTGGATGGATTTCTTTTTTATTATCGAATAGGGCATTGACTGACATTTTACAGTGTATTTTAGCAAGTCATAAACAGATATTGATTCTGCAGATGCAAGGTCTTACCAGCCAATTTCGAATCTGTCTGTCTTGTTGAAGCTGCTTGAGAGACTATTTGCTTACCAGCTACTCAATTATCTTAATACAGAGAGATTGCTGCCTGAGATGCAGTCGGCATACAGAGCTTTCCATTCGACAGAGACGGCAGTTTTCAAGGATATGGCTGATATTCTGTTGGCACTAGACCGCAGTGAAATTGCGTTTCTCATCTTCTTAGATCTTTCTTCTGCATTTGACACCATTGATCATGCAACCCTGTTGGAGATTTTATACGGTCTTGGGGCAACTTGCTGCATTGGTTTCAGTCCTATCTCTCTGGTCGGAAGCAGTCTGTTAAGTGTAACAATGCCAGGTCGTTACCCTCTCTAGTTTTGTCTGGGGTCCCTCAGGGGTCGGTCCAAGCCTCTTTACACTGCAGATTTGCTGCGACTAGTAGAGCAGTTCCATCTATATTCTCATCTTTATGCGAACGACATGCAGATTTGTGGATTTTGCGCTCCCTCTGCAGCCTCTGAGCTCCAAAACAGGGTTTCTGCGTGTGTTGCTGAGGTCAGTTTTTGGATGCGCTCTAATGGGCTCCAACTTAATCCAGCCAAGACAGAGATCCTTTGGTTCACCTCAAGTCGTAGGCAGATCAAGATTCCACAGGCTTCTTTTTGCGTGGGGACTGCTACCATTGCTCTGTCCTACGTTGTTTATGACCTTGGTATCTACCTCGACTCAAATCTCAGCATGACCACACATATTTCCAAGACAGTTTTAAACGGCTTTTCTGCGATGAGATTAATTTGAAGTGTCCGCCAATCTGTTTCCAAGGCGGTTTTACTATCGCATGTCACAGCCCTTGTTTTGTCGCATGTTGATTATGGTAATGCAATGCTCGTGGGGCTACCTGCTTGCCAACTTGGTCGGCTGCAGTCCGTCCTCCACGCCGCTGCTCGGATTGTATTCAGTGCCCGGAAGTTTGATCATGTGACACCACTGCTTCGTGAACTCTATTGGCTTCGGATTCCCTGGCTTCAGATTTCGGAACGGATCACCTTCAAGCTGTCGTGCCTCGTCTTCCGGTCTCTCAACAGCACAGCACCTGTGTATCTTGCCGACAGCATCAACTGTGCAACTGACGTCACCACGAGGCAGAGTCTTTGTTCCAGCTCATCAATGGCAGTCGTTGTTCCAGTGACTCGTTGCAGCACAATTGGGGATTGTGCTTTCTCGGTTGCTGCTGCCCGTGCATGGAACAGCCTACCGTCGTTTGTTACATCATCGTCGTCACTGTCGACTTTCAAGCATCATTTAAAGATGTATTTGTTTGCCACACCGTATTAACGCTGATTCCAGCTGTCCACTTGTCTTCTGTTTGCCGAACATGTTGACTATTGTAATTTTGTTACGTGTCCTTGGAATCTATCTTAGACTAAATGCCACGCTATTCTTTTTGTTCATAATAATAATAGTAATAATAATAATTGATGACATTTTTTCCAGGGTGGAACAAAGGAACAGTCAGTTGAATTTTTAGTCACTGTTCGTCATGATACAGAAACGTCATGTTCGTCATGATATGGAAACAAAGCTCTTGGAACTGATCAGTCAGGATCCTAGATTTTTTTTCTTCTAAAAATGATTTTCTGTTACTTTTTTTATTCTTATAGATAGCCAAGAATAACATGACATAACAGTCCTTGGTGAGATGAGTGCTGTGCCAGTTGTTCTTTAGTCATCATTATTGTCTAATTTGCTGTTGCAGCGACTGCTTCAAAGGAGAAAGTGTCTCGTGATCCAAAGACAGGCAAAGGTCGGTTGCAGTAGCTGTTAGTTTCAGTGTTGAACTGGTCAAGTCACACGAGTAGCGTATGATCAGCATTATGTTTTGGGTTTTCACTGCAGTTTGTTTAACAACTGTTAGTTAAAGCTATTGCAGCAGAAATTCAGATTTGTGTGATAACAACACGAATGCAGTATGCCCGATTTTTAGGCTCCAGGGGATTTTGCATTCATCGTGGGTTAAAAAGTAGGCAGGGCAGGAGGTTACAATTTTCCAAGAGAAACTGAAAATTTCGGACAGAATTTCAACAGAGAGCTGCAAATTTTTGAGAGGGTGCTCAAGAATTTAATTTTGTCCCTAAATTTTCTAAAAATGGGGATTTTCTGCTTCAGATTTTGCATTTCTAGATGACAACTTTTTGATAAGAAGATTTTCTGACAAGTTTCCAATGGCTGTTTATTAATTTTTGTCGAATTTTATCAAAAAACACTATTTTCATGACGACCGCCAGTTTTCTTCATTTTGTCAGTTTTTCGTTAAAAATGAAATCCTTTTGAGCTTACTGATTGTTATATTGTTTGGTTTTTACAGCTTTTTTTACACATCAGAGAGGCTTCTCTCTGTCAAGTCAGGATAATGATAAACTTTTCTAGTCTGTTGGAGTGTTGCTACATGTTAAAACTGCAAGAAATCGTCAAAGTACAACCTTTATTTACTAATTTTGTGACATATTGGCAACTGATGTTGCCTTCCTTGGATCAGTGTTTTGGTAACAGTTGGTTAATGTTGCCAACTACAGAGGTGTATTGAAGTGTGTTCGTGCTATGTGCAGCTGTGCAAGAACGTAACTCGTACGCGGTGGGCGTCTGGCGCCGTGTTCGACTGAAACTGGATGGACGCGACGTCGATCCCAACAAACGAATGACCGTGCCCGAGCAGGTCCGACTAACAGTGATGTTGCTTTAGTTTACATACGGGGCCGGATTTAGCTGGTAAGAGGCATGGCTTGAAGTGTTTATAGTGGTCAGTGGGATTTGTCGGGGCTAAGCAATGGAACAGCTGGAGTAGGTGGGGGCTTAATTCTGTGCATGATATTTGTTGGCATGTTACATACACATTCAGTGATACCCGTTATTTTGTTGCATATACTGTTTCTTCAAACTATTGATGTTCAGTTCTTTATTTCTGATTGTTTTAGTTTCTTAGGCTGATTTAACACACAGTTTTATGCGTTCTCCGAGTCGATAATAGGCCACAGACCGCTTGTCTGCATCTACAGGGTGGAGCTTCAAAAGTGTGACATTCTCTACATAGATCGAGTTTCACATTTTATGACCCTCCTGTAGTCTTGTCTTGTGCTGCCACCGTCTTACTTCCAGTACTTCCAGTTGCACTGGAAGTTATTTCTCCAGATTTTTGTGTTCATTCGTGACCCATTTGTCAAGTTATACATGATGTTTCATAAAAGGGCACCTTTTTCCCCTTCTTTTTATCAAAATAATTCACTCAACTGATGATCAGTTTATGCAAAATTTTTACCAGATGTAGCTGAAGAAATACTAATTCAAAATATTTCCACAAAATACGGCTGTTAGTTAAATATCCTTAGCTAGTCATGATATAACAATGACGTCATAATGTGTGAGTACAAGTCTGTGAGTGAATTGTGAAAGAAAGATAAAGGGTACCTTTTTTTACGAAACACCATGTATGTATATAGTATAATCAGATTGTAGCACGTGGAACGAAGTTATTATTGTTAATTGCACAGTTGTTGCTGTGGTTATGTCAGGTGGATTATGTGATAAAAGAAGCGACGAGCTTGGACAATCTTGCCGTGCTCTATGAAGGCTGGACGCCCTGGGTGTGACATTATTACTAGCATCAAGGAAGCTAGTAACCTCACTACTGATGTCAGTCATTGCATCATGTCATGTGGCAGCAGTCATTTGCACTACAAGTCATGGTTGCGCAGTGCGCGTTCTGCTGGCCGATCGTTCTGCAAACGTTCATGTGATCACTTTCACGAACTGTTCATCTGAAGCGTGACGAATGATGACGGTGTTGAAAGTCAACATTAGTTCCTTTAAGTTCAGTTTAGTATGGTAATTTTATGTTCACCCAGTTCTGATAGCAGATAGCTATCATGCCCTCAGTATGGATAGAGCTGCATGGCTGCAGACTGTCTCCGATGTGCAATGTGTTTTGAAGTGACACACACACACACACTGAAGCATATTTGAAGCTCTAAGAATGCGCAATTGTGCGTATATACAGATGGCAACACAACAGCAGTGGCTGTTCTATCAAAATAACCATCTTCTTCAGATTTTTAGCCAATGATGCATGATGAACGGTCAGTTTTTCTTTGACTTAGTCAGACTTTGTGTTAAATTTGGAATCTGTGTAGAAAAGATTAACCGTGGACGCTCCAGCCATAGTGCATGCAAAATTTCTTATCTCAACCAGAGCACACAGTTGCTTTCACGCACTTTGTTTAATAATAATAATAATAATAGAATGCAGTTCCCACACATTTCCATAAAAATGTTTGAGATTTCTCATTATTTCACTTATAAGATTTTTGAAAATTTCAACACGAAACTTTAAATAAGTTGCGTCACACTGAGAAAATTTCACGAGATTTTCCCGTCTCTGTTATACCTCCAGAATCAATGAATGAAACGCAGTGAATGAAGCTGTCTATATGGATCACTATTACTAGTCTGATTGTAGGATTTGGTGACTGAAATCTTGACTAATGCTAGTAACCTTAGCCTTAATTAGTGACGTTTGAGTTTAAATTCATTTAAGTATTTGGCTTTGCCTATAGCCATGGCCTTGTGCAGTCCAGTATAACGTGTACATGTTATTCAGTTTTAGTTGGTGTTGATAATTTTACTGCAGGTTTTACTTCTGTTTACTGCTTAGTGTATAACTTACAGTGTGAGTAATCTGTGGGCATTTAATTGCAATCAGTTCCAAAATCCAGACTCAGATCTTAGCTTGTAGTTCTGACAGTAGTGATTAGTAAAGGTGGATAATCGAGTGGCCACTATTAGGCCTACCGTAAGTCAATTTAAAATGTGATATTGTCAAAACTAGAAACCGAAGTGTTAGTAACAAGAAGCCCAGCAGTTGCTAGGGAAGATGCACTACAGCCTATGCAGTTTCTGTTGCAGTACTGACCTTCCAGGTCATCCAAGGTCAATGATTTTCATGTCATTCGAAAGCCAATACCGGTATGCTACTTGCTATTAGTGATCAATAGCAACTAGGCCCTATCTCTCACCGTTTAGCAACAATAATTTTACTACATGTTTTACTTCTGTTCACTGCTCAGCTTACCTGCAGTATGAGTAATCTGTAGGCATTTCAGCCACGATACGTGAGTGACATACGGACACACGACAACCCGTGCCATTGACGCTCTTTAGAGCATAGCTGTAGGGCGTCAATAAAATTAATAGTAGAGGACACTGCGCCCGATAAGGATACGACGGTCTTGGTGTTTAGTAAGATCTTTTTTTCTACTTTTGCTGTGCATAAATAGTCTATGCAGTTTGTTTATTTGCTAGAATATCGTCAATTATCGTAATTCATGGAGATTTCTAGCATAAACGAGGAAAATTTAAGAGAAGCAGCAGCAGTCGGAAATGTAGATAGGATGGAAGCGTTAATTTGTCAAGGCGTGGATGTTAACTCCAGAAATTCTATGAACGGATGGTAAGCTCACGATCGATGCCGTCAGAAGCGGCCTGTGGTGAAGTGCGGACCTGCGGACCGACCAACGGGTAAACTGCGGACCAAAACTTGCGGACCAGTGGGTAAACTGCGGACCACTAAAATTCAGACCCCGCGCAATCGAACGCCTAATGAGAGATGTGTCGAGCTTACTGTAGCGTTCATGTTTTAGGCGCCTGTCTATGGGGAAGTCTATTCCATGCTCACAGGACCCCTGAAAACAGGACTCCAAAGGAACTACATGACGACTCCGGATTTGAGGACCCTGACCAAATT
>Ga0209367_1003125_pt1 | contig 22339 bp, 13 predicted proteins | sample WorMetLIZISLAND2_FD_187412 | JGI IMG/M metagenome (GOLD analysis project Ga0209367, IMG submission 187412) | Marine gutless worms symbiont microbial communities from Max Planck institute for Marine Microbiology, Germany - Olavius geniculatus... ... | reverse complement strand
CATTAACGGTCTGTACAGCTGCTTTGAAGGTCAAGTCAAGTCGTTGTCGATAATTAGTGAATGGAATGTCGACTCCACGTGGAACGTACTCCTGCAGGAGAAAAATTGTCCATATGAAGTCGATGACGCTGATGTGGCTGCAACTGACAGTCCGTCCAACAGCCAGGCAGACAGTCAGGTCATCGACATGCCACAGACGAATGATGACAACTGCGAAATGTGTCTGATCGCACCACGTAACCCTCGCGTCGCACTGGTGCCGTGTGGTCATCAAAGATTCTGTATAGATTGCGCTAACTGTGTCCATGACCTGGGACGCGGATGTCCAATCTGTCGAGCGGACATCACTATCGTCTCAACTTTGTACTGACATTCAGCGAACTGTACTGAAATGAACTGTAGAACTGTAGACGAGTTTTGATGATAACTATTTTTGCTTTTTTGAACGTTGATTTGAATTTCGTTAACTGAATTTCATTGAATTTCATTTACTGACATTCAGCGTACTGTACTGAACTGACCTGTAGTGTAAACATTACTTTTAGGATACGTCTCACCCGCATATTCATTTTCCCGTATATTCATGTCTCGTATTTTCATGTCTCGCATTTTCATTTTCTGCATTTTCATGTCTTACTTTTTCCATTTTCACCCCTTATTTTTGGTCCTGCATTTTCATGTCTCGTATTTTCATGGCACGCATTTTCAGCGTCCCCGTGAAAACTTGTAATAACGCCTTGGGGAACACCGCATAAGTGAGCATGTAGAGTAGTCAGAGTAGAGACATTATTCGCTAATTCTTCAGTTGTTCTACCAGTGAAACTAGAATATATTGACCTGATGTATTATCTGGCCTAGAGCAGCACAATGCTAACCCTAACTGTGACCCTTGATATTCTGATATGAAAACTGGCACACCTGTTACCCCTGCCTTGGAGAGCATTTACACCAATTTTAGTATCTCTGCAACTTTTTCGACACTGGACGCTGAACATTTTTTTGCTGTTATGTTACAGACGAGGCAAGCCATTGCACTTGAGTGAGGAACGCTACAGACTCCTGGAACAGCTGTGGATGTCGCATAGTTTTGACCACGCCTGCAAGCAGCAGTGGCGTCTGCACTCGAATCTACTCTGACCTTACTCTACAGTTTTGGCTTTTATACTCACTCACACACCACTCTGTGCATCTGGCCATAGGTGTTGATCTCTTGCAACTTTGTGTGTACAAATTTTGTCATCCAGTAAATTAACAACTAACCGTAATACGTAGGCCACTTCTGCAGAAATATTTGCATTTAGTATAATATTATGGCTGCTACGGCTACTGTAGCTGTATGAAAATATTGCAGGAACCAAACTGTAGTTTGTGCCCAACAATTTGTATTGCAGGTGGGGCAGATGTGCTGCTGGGATCGATGCCTATGCATTTTGCAGCATACAGCTTGTGTGATGCATCAGTTTGCAGTTAGCACATTGTTAATGTTTTAGTGTGACTGCTTACTTCTAATTTATTGTTTCCTCAGTTTCCCGGTTTGTCCACAGAAAGTCATCCACCAGATTTCGACATTTCATGCTTTTATGGTTGATGGATTGTTTTACTCGTACACTTGGCAGTATAGTACATTTGTAAGAAGGCTGTGTGTTGAATGAACACCACGGTTGTTAATGGCCAAACTACGATTTCTGCATTTCGCAAGGTAGTGTAGCGACAGTATTAAGGTGAGCTGGCCAAAACTACAGTCATTTGTGTCAAGTTTCTTCTTGATGTCGCATGCCAAAAATTATTAAAATTGGTCTTCATTTCGCGGAGCTATTCACAAATAAGTGGCACTTTTTTTGTGGACCACGGTATAGTTGATACTGCATTTAGGCTCATAACACACCCGAAATACTGTGCTAAACTTACAGATATTAGATTAGTATTTCATAGCTGCTATATTACTATCTCAGTGATGCATTTTTAAGTGATGCATTTGAGATGTGATGCTACTTTCGGTGATTGATCACTTTTTTGCTTTCAGAAATAGTTGTGCAAAGCAACTTTGCTTTCGTTTACTCAACTTGCCAAACCTGTAGTTTCCACCACCTGTTTTTGTTGTAGCCCAGATTTTACATGCTATTTTTTGACTTATGTAATCAATCACTACAGTACATATTGTGACATGAATTGGCCTCTTTGTGTGCTGATGTGCTATTAAGAAACTACTCCTTTACTCATTCACTCAATTTCGAATTCACTGCTGAGTATGCCAGTGAAAGAATTCTGAAAAAACTGTCAGTATTTAATGAATTTATAACAAAAACTTGCTGGCTTTCCTTTTTGGATCACTTTACATACATTTACAGTTTTGGTCAAATTTACGATTTTAATAATACAGTTTTACAAATAAATATGGAATTAATTTGCTGTGATATGGTTGTATTATGCCATTATTTTGACGTTATTCCATATAATTTGCAATACCCAAGCAGGCTGCAAGTTAGTGTGGAGTATAATACTCAAATAGTTGAGGTTGCATTGATTGCCTTCAGCTGCAACTAACAGCAAAGTGGTAAACTACACGAGATAACATAATACACGGTGGCTAATAAAAGTGGAACATGTGTGCTTTACACAGGTCTAGCAGTCAGACAGTTTTTGAAACAGTTAAGTCTCGGATCATTGCAGTGAATGGTGGTCTATGTTGAATGCAGTTTTCAAGTGTTCAATATAACCACCCTTCGCTAGGGCTGAATATTCTATTCGGCCTGAATAGTAGGCCGAATAGTGTATTCGTATTCAGCTGAATAGTAGTGTCAAAAACAGCCGAATACGAATAATAAGCACTGTGCCATCGCCGCTCGTTGTTCCCTCATTTATCCTTAGACAGTTGCTGTTTCAGCAGCATAACGCCCATAGTCATTGTCAAGAGTCTGTTGTGAATCACTGTGATGTTTCATAATTTCGTTAGTGTCAGTAATCTCTTGTTAGTATTATTTATTTAACATTAATACAAATTACAAAATGAAAGTTTTTCAAATGTCCAATTTGGAAATTTTTCACCGCACTGCGATGAAACCAGGGCATTGTGCAATGCGTTTGAAGTTACGTCAACTATTCATATTCAGCTGAATAATATCATAAATTATTCTTATTCGGCCGAATGGTAAAATCTACTATTCGTTACAACCCTACCCTTCACTGCGGTGATAGTGGCTAATCATTTCCGAAGCTGTCTGATTTGTTGATCCGTGTCTGTTCCACTTTCTATGCAGCAGCATCGGGTATGCCACAGCATATGGTTTTGGTAGTGGTTATATGTGCCATAGTTGGCCTTATAATGAAGACACAGGCAAATCTTATTAGGGTGACCACCTCTCTGGAAATACATGTACAGCAAACTATGGAGGTGTTATGGAATTTGACAGCTGACAGGTAATGCTGAGGACAAATATCTCATTTGAAAAAAATGAACTTTGTGTTGGTGCATTGGGCAATATGATAGTAGTGCAATATTTTTTGCTGGCACATTTTGTTTTTACTGCAGTGTTATTATGCAGTTGTCACTGTTGTATTCATTGTTATACGTAGGTAACTGCAACGTGGGAAAGAGTGCTGGAGAACGTAGGGCAAATGTCGAGGATTTCACACCGTTGAAAAGAGGTCATCCTGAATCCACTGTCGGTGAGATTATCCTGATTAAACTCAAGCAGACTCATAGACAAGTGAGTTCAAACCTCCTACCGAGTACCCCCCCCCCCTGTCAGCCAAGAGCCAGGAGGCAATGCATAAAAATAGCCAAAAGTACCAAAAACGTCACCACCAGATGCGATTTCCAAGCTCGAAATACATAAAAATGTGCTTTTTCAGAGCAATACCCCCATTTTGGAAGTGTGGCACTGGCTTTGGACCTGTCGAGTACTGGAGTGTCAGCATAATTTTATCAGCTGATTTGTTTTAGTGTGCACTTTGCTTGGGTCTGATTGACAGACTGGCTTTACAGCACCAATTTGCAAATGTAGCATATCCGAGTCACATGTCCTGTTGTTTAACTCTGCATGATTTGATTGTTTGGCTTGACTTCTGTGTTACGGAACTATTACTGTTATTTGCGTGCTCTCGTGCTTACGAATTGTACATATGTAAATGTGTAATTAGAAATTAGCAGTACACAATTCTCCTGTTGCAACTAGTATATATCACTTGTTATGTGTATTTCACGTAACATAATACAGTCACCTGCTGGAAACAAATACCTCCAAGTTGTCCTAAAATGGATTATTAACTTAACTCAACTTGGTTTCAGCTGAAGATTTGTATGATCTGCCTATTAACTGGTAAATTTTTAATAGGTTATAATATATTTTGAAGTATTTCAGATTTCTGTTTGCGCAATACTTCAGTAAATAACTCCGATAGCTAAAATTGCGAAAACAGTTGACACCTATCAGTTAAATGTACTATACACAGGAAACGTCATTTTATCCAAACGAGAAGCATAGATGAAACTTGTATGCATGAAACCCATGTACACACAACACGTCATTTTATTAGAACAACCTAGGCAAACAGCGGATAATTACTAAAATAAAAGTTGTAACAAACGTTTTAACAGCTGCTTGGTATCATCTACATCAGTTTGTACAAAAAATTGTCAACAAAATATACACCAGTACTGTTTGATCCATGTACGTATTATGAGCAAAGCCGACATTACCACATAGTGACTGTTACCATTACATTGTCAACAAATAACAGCAGGCCTTTTAATGCACAGCTTTACTGGGTATAGTAACATTCTATGTTAACTCTTTGCTGTTTAACCTTAACTACTTGATTAAGATCATTGTCCATTGCAATAAATTTCGATAAAATGTTCCTGCCTTGTAAAACTTGTATCCTAGTCCGCAAATTATACCAAGAGAATAGCATCAACACACTACAGTAAACTATACTGTGTCTCAAAAAAAAACATCCCCGACATTTTCGACTGTAACTCGAAAACCAATTATCAGATTTTGATAATTTTTGGTACGAATATTCCCGACACAACTTCCCATCAAATGACCATTCAGTTTCCCACCTCACCCAACGTTTGTTTTTGCACTACCTGGGGAAATCACAACCAGCGAAATATCACTTTTTATCCAATGCGATATGATTGCTTAATTAACATAATGCTAAAAACACATTTTGTTCACATTTCTGACACATGCGAACACAAGCAATGAGACACTTTTTCCATTAATTGACAGCAGTATCGATAAAGTTCTGCTCCAGACCAATCCAGGCTGTACCAGTAGCTTCTTCACTTCACAAACATTCCTAAACTTCATCTAATAGACACACTGCTAAATGACAGTCATAACTTGTGACAGACCAGCTGTTGGGGCCCACAGATTAGGACAGATGGAATTTATCGACGTTTCTTTCATTCATTTTAACACATATTATGCTTGGTCTGCTTTCCCCAGGTAGTGCAAAAGCAGACGTTAGGTCAGAAATATTTCTGCCAAAAATTATTAAAATTTGCTAATCTTTTTTCAAATTATGATCAATAATGTCTGGGATGTTTTTTCAGGTTTTCTGTTTATTTCAACACATATTTTGCTTAATCTGCTTTCCCTAGGTAGTGCAGAAGCATACATTGGATGAGGTGGGAAACTGAACGGTCCTTTGATGGGAAGTTGTGTCAGGAATATTCCTACCAAAAATTATCAAAATCTGGTAATTGATTCTCAAGTTACAATCAAAAATGTCGGGGATGTTTTTTTTGAGACACAGTGTACATCTGACAACAACTGATATGACTGATTATGCAGCTAACATATACCAACTACAACTGTCGATAATAACTGATTCTTACCATAACTAGATAATCGACAAAAAAGTCAGCCTATACACATACTATAGCTGCACTAGAGCTGACTGACAACAGTAACCTTAGTGCTGTACATCCCTTAAACTGAGGTATGACAATGCAGTGACTAACATGAAATACTGAATACCATGTCTGTATAATAATGCACCATTTAAGTATATGGTGGCACATAAACGGTTGAACATGCATGTTTTATAGATCGTCAGTCGGACAGTTCTGACAGCAATTGGCCACCTTTCACTGCAGTGAATGTACTGTTCAAAATCACCACACTTCGCAGCAATGATCGAGATTATCATTTCTGAAATTTATGTGACTGCTTGACCTGAGCACAGTATCTATGTTCAGCACTTTCATGTGCCACCGTGTGCTTCACACATGACAACACGGACGATGATTGGTCACAAACGTAAAAAGGGTAATTTGCATTATAAGAAGTTAACATCACTTGCATATTTTGCAGAGCTGTGCAAAACGTTAACGGAAAGTTTATGTGTAGACTCTAGAGGCATTGGTAACTGACACAATTTGTAGTAATAATGTCAGTGTGTTGCCAACATACATAAACTGCATCGACAAAATTAACATTTGATCAAACAAGTGTTTCAACAAATAAACAATGGCAGCTTTAAAGCGTGTAGTGGACATTCCGATTTAAATAAATATAAAAAAAACAAAAGCAGCACAATGTTCAGCAATATTAAAACGTGAGACTAACTAAAGTTGCACTCGAACACTCGCAATGACCACCGGATTTCGAGATCTTATCTCACTATCAAATATAATGTACGGCAACCTGATAAATAGAGAATTAGATTATCGCAGACGTTACATCCTTATGTTTGTGCAAAAAAAAATAAATTGCTCACGACATGCAAAACTACAGTCCATTTCAGAAACATACTTGGGGCAGGATTCACAAGAGGTCGGCGTTGGCCTCAAATGCAGCTTTAAAATCACTTCCTTTTCTCATTCAAATTGCATTAGAGACAAAATTAAGAATGTAGATATAATAATTATCCTGCCTACATTTTCAATATGTCAGATAGTGTCAAATTTTGCAAGTATAAAATATCTTCTTCATGCTACTGTTAGGATTCTACAGTCTCCCTTATTCGGCTACTTCCACACTGAACTTAAAATCAGCATATGAAATATAAGCCAATGTCACATACAAAGTTCTCGTAGAACTGTTCAACCACACTGTTGACGAAATTTCTGAAAACTACTATCCCTCACTGTGACCATCAACCCTTATGCTCAGTAATTCAGTATCATTTTTCACTAAAGGCTTAAAACTTACCTAATTCACAAACCTTTCCCACAAGACTGCTGGAAACGACCGAACGACCTTTGCAAACTTTATATTTTTATTACTTATTGACAGTTTTTTTTCCAGAAGTGTATCTTGTGCGACAGATCAAGCTAGGTACATGTGTAACTGTAACTGCTTGCTATACAAGACTTAGCATGACGATAGCTTGTTGACAGGTAATGCAAAAACAACCTCTACGGACATCGGCACTGATATTGATTATCGGTGTAAGCAGAACTGGTAACACAATAAAATATCAACAATACAAACTACTTAGAACCGTTCGTGCAGTTCATCTCGTGTATGAAAAATAAATGTGCTACTTTTGAAACAAAGGTCACATGAAACACACTCGATACAAAGGAAGACGGCACACATGACTGCTCAAGATATCACACTCGTTTGATAACGACCAGTGGATCATCATTCAGCAGCCAAAAAATAACGTTTTCAGGGATGTTAGATCTTGACCTCAAGTTAGAAACCTGTCCAGCCAACGACATCAGGCTCGGATCTGCAACTCTAGACTATGGCCTTGCTGTGCCTGGACTTAGCTAAAAACCTTGTGGCCTTGTGAACATCACTGCACGTTAGTAGGCCTGCCATGTCACGAAATATTCAAAAACATAGTCGACATGGTGATATGATCTCCAAGATCATGAGTGCTTAGAGTCATTCATGTGGACAACAATAAACAGAAAATCAGGAGTATAAATCAGCTGATTTTCACAACTCGGTAGAAGTGCTTCACTGACAACAGTTCTGAGATCAATAGATACCATGATAGTCAACCAAAAATGCAAATGTAAATCTGAACATTTTAGAACCATAAAAATGCAGCATTTAAAAATAGGAAAACGATACAAGACTGGCACACAGGTAATGACTATTTGTAAACATTTATGATATACTGTTGAATGTCCAACAAACACAATGCGCTGCAAAATAAGTATATTCGCACGTCAACAGGTAAGGCATTGACAGCATTGGTGGTTAACTGGTAAACAATTAAGCATACCAGGGAATTAGACAGCTCTAGCCAAGATCTAGCAATATGACAAATGCTGCGATGATATGACAAACGATATGCTATCCTGACACAAGAAGCTGAGAATGAAAATGGAAACTGATAGTATAAAAGTAAGGGTCTACGGCTTAAATGCCATCGGCTGAATCACATATCTGGCCAATTTCTGCATCACATCTTGCACGACCTAACTACCCGCCTGCAGTCCTGTCAGGTCAATAATGCAAACTTCTGCACTAATAATCAGCCTGGCATAAACTCTTAAAAAGATCTCAGCTGTACGTCATACTCCACATAAGATACACAAAGCACAGTATATGCATCAAACACACACCCAAGCTTACTGCATTTCAAACTTGCCCGGTGTCTTTACGTGTAACAAAATACACATTACAACAATATAACAATCCATAAATGCAAAGCCAGCAAAGCATCAAGAACTGCACCAGGCCTGTAACATTCTGATATACAGCTCATACACTTTCCTCTTATTCATTTTGTAACATCACAATACCAAAGTTGACTACCTCACTAACAGTAAACACACAGCTGGTAGCTAGTCTATCTCTAGCACATCAAGCATTTCCGCTACAACTAATTATTCCTAGCTGCTATACACACTACTATAATACACACGTCACCGAGTGACACTTGTTGTACTCTTGCTGCTCCTGATAAAGTTAGCAAGCAAAATCTGATTTCTTTTCAGCAGAATACAATTAATTCAACAACCTAAACAACTTAGTGCAAAGTTATAATAACAATGTATTGCAGTTGCTAACAAAAGAAACAAATCGGTAGCACAAAATGTAAGATCAGTGCAAAACATTTTCAATCACACGAGACAGCCAGGGTAACTGATAAAAAGCTTTACTCCATACAATCTTCAGCTCTACAAGATTAAGGTATTACATCCTGACATACAGACAGTGGGAATCTTTACCCTTCAGTGCTATGGAATGGCATAGAGCCTGCATGAAGCAGTGCCACAAAAATCTGTTTTGAGCGTTTGGCTGAAATCTATGTGGACAAATGGCCAGTTGAACGAACATTAAAATTTGCGCAAGTATAAAACCACAGAGAAAGGTGCGATAAAAAAACGAACAGATTGTGAAAATGATGATATAGTAATTGTGCTGAAACATAATGAGCTCAAACAATCGTGTTTTAAAAACAAAAAAAATACTGCATGAAAAGAAACGTATTAAACATCCTTCAGGCAGCCATTGATAGCATGGAAGGAAGTGGCTTATAAAGACCATCAAGTCCACAAGTCTGCATTTAAATAAGACTCTTGGCAAATGACGAAGACTAATAACAGTATTATGACAACAAATACTGACTTATGTGACTATCTGATAACCTTGATAACTGGCTTACTCATGTTGACTAGGAATAAAGACTCAAAAGATAGAATACTAGAGCTAGAATATGGGCCCAATGCTCCATTGCAGCTTAAATCAATACTGAGCACAGACTCGGCTACACCTCACAATATCTGCCTTGCACACCATCTTATGATATGCCAACAGAAAAAAAACATTCATTTAAAAAACAATTGCAAAAAGCACGCCGTGTAACAAAAATCATTCCCCTCAATACATCTCAGAATTTGACCTAAAACAAAATAAGATAATATGGCCAGATCACATACATGACATGCTGCGGAGAGTATTACATGTAGCTAGCAGTACTTCCTAGAAATTTACATTCAGTTCATCAAATGTGTCAAGCAATCGATTCGATGATCAGACAACGAGTTGAGCAAGTCAGCCAGTACAATGCAATTGTTATCACATCACTGCTGATAGCTAACTCTCTCTGTCTTTTGCAACAGTCAAGTTACATGCTACAGTCCATGACGCACAGAACAGTACTCCGCTGTGTTCAGTTCCAGTATACTCGCAGTGGCACGGATCTCATGCCGACAGTATCACAGACTATTGCCTGTATCCGTGTTTGCGAGCTGTGTCATGGTCCGTAATGAAATGCCATCCTCTTCAGTGGCCAGGACGACCGTCGTACTATGACCGATGTCGAAACCGTTCTCCTGCCCAAGCTCGGTCGTCTTGTCAAACTGAAGACCATCCTCAGCTCGTTGTGGCTCCGCCTCAACTCTTGGCATGATTGTCGTTAACAATTTCTACACCAGCAAACACCCAGTACACATTATCAGCATATCCAGCAAGCAGCAGAGCTATTACTAGGGCTGTACCAAATAGTAGATTTTACTATTCGGCCAAATAAGAATCGGCTGAATACGAATAGAATACCAATAGTTGATGCAAATTCAAACACGTGGCATGAGGCCCTGGTTTTATTGCAGTGCGGCGAAAAATTTCCAAATCAGACATTTCGTAATTTGTATCTATGTTAAACAAATGATACTAAACGAACCACGACAGTCGTTTGCAACAGACTTTTGACAGTGAGCAAACTAAATGGTTAAGAGAATGCCATAAAGCATCACATGTGGACATTATGCTGAAGACACAGCAACTATCAAAGGCTATATGCAGAAACAATGAGCATCAATGGTATGGTGCTTATTATTCATATTCGGCCTGTTTTCGGCATTACTATTTGGCTGAATACAAATACACTATTCGGCCTACTACTTGGACTGAATAGAATACAAATAGAATATTCGGTACAGCCCTGGCTATTTATTATACACTCAACCACGCTGAATTATCACTGCAGCACACCAGTAAGTTACAGACAGCAATATTACATCATGATCAATATTACATCACGATCGATCAAGAACATTAGTACGTTGTACAGTAAAGCCCATATTTAAAGTATGCTTTTCATGGATATCTAACACACGTAGGTATGTATGTCCAAAAAATAGTTCATCAAAACTGTTCACAAATGATGTTTTATCTTGACCAATTTGATACAGTTTGTCACCACCAAGACGAGTGCCCAGTCAGCAGTCTTCCGACCATCGCCATCATTTTCTCAGTATACTCAATGACCTAACCTGCAGTGGACTAGACAGTGATGCATAAAAATAATACTTAAGGCGACAGACATCATTTAAATTAATACTGTTGGCAAAAAAATTACGATCATCTTATTCCAGCATCATGGCTGGAATGCGCAATGAGCATAGCACTGTACTGAATCATAAACCATAAAACTTTTTGCTCTCAGTAACTAACAATGTTTTGCAACAGAAATTTTATGCAACGGACAGTAGACAACTAGTAGATAGAACAAAGTTGGGAAGACATTTCAGACCTGTCTCAGCGTAGTTCCGGGCGCCCGGAGTAGGACGATAACACCAACGACAAAGATCGGAATGTTAGACGCTAGCGTCATCATCCAACCGATTGCCTCGGCCCACGCTGGGTACGGAGTAGCACCGTACTCCACCGGCTTGTAGCGAGAAAAGCTGAATATCAGGATCAGCTGCACATCACGCATCGAAAAAAAAAGTCTCAGTCTAAATGAAATTCTTTAGCATGCAGCCACTACGAACAGAGTAACTAGTAACACTTATGTGCCTTCTGATGCTTGTCAGAAGGTCAGTTGCCTGATTATAGCACACAGAAATTATGCACAATGATATAAAAGCCCAACAAACAACAATGCAAAGAAAATTCGTTTCTTTCTAATGCCTGTTTCTATCCTGCTCGGTTAGCTATTCTCTTCAGTGCCTCTAGCTTGGTATATAAAAGTCAACAAATGGCACTGTTGTCATGGCAATATGTAACTGCCATCATTGCTGTCATTATTATTGTTGTTCCTATTATTGTTATTATCTGTAGACATTCCAATGATTATATCTCTCATAATTTGATGCTAATAAAGGTTAACAGCTAAACTACTATTCAAATGCTATTCCCATACTGAGTATGAGCATTGAGCAGAGTGTCTGAAGATGATCCCTGTCTCTAGTTAGTTAGTCAGCCAGTAGATGATTTTGTTCTAAACGTAAATAAATAGGCTATCATTACTTCACGAGAGTAAATTGATACTCACAATGATTAGCGCTGGCGAAATTATCTTCCAGCATATTTTCCAGATTGCATGCACCCGATAACCGGTCATTGCTTCGATGTGCGTTGCCATTTTGTCAACACCTTCACACGCCAATGTACTCAGTCGATGTATGGTTTGTCAACAAGGTATTTATATAGTATTAATGCAGAAAAATTCAAACTAGACACAAACTGAGTTACTCAGCAATGCATCAAAATTGAAAATTTTGCTTAAAAGACATAATGTATTCACTATTTCAGCAGCAATGAACTGATTCTTTTATATTCAAAAATTAGGAAAAAAACCTTACCGGAAGTTGGAACATAATTACTTAATACATAAAGAATTAAACAGCAAAATAATTACCGGTAATTACAAACATAACCAAACAATGGAGTTTGTAAACACAATTCTTACCATATAACCAGTTGATGACAAAGCATTCAATGATAGCTATGATGAGAACACAAAATCCGGCACTGTAATAATCCATCAGTTGAAGCACATACATGCCACCCTGCAACATCAGACACTATAATCCCAGACTACCAGTCATTAGCTCATGACAATCGCTCCATTTCTGTATGCAGCTAAAATAGTTTTCAACTTTTGTACAACTAGCCTATTTTTCCAGTTACTCCAGACTAGGGCAGACTGACAACAGAGAACCTATAAACATGAAGGCCTATTTTTGTTCGACGATTTGTCTGCCCATTCTTACAGCAAAATGATCACGAACGTGCAAATTCGTAGGCTCAGAGAAACAGCTTTCAATTTCAAAATGACCACACGAACAGGAAGCTGAGGTCAAAAGTCTTGAACAACTGTTGGTAGCAACATAGTTCCCACACTTTCACTAAGAAAAAAATTACAGGACTTTCCAGGACAGCCGAAACATTTTTCTAAAACCTTCTCAGAGCCCAACAACATTTAAATATATAGACAAACAGCAGTTAATTACTGTACACCATGGTCCATAAAAAACGTGCCACTTTTATTTTTTGAACAGCACCATGAAACATTAACCGATTTTAATAATTTTTGGCACGCGACATCAGAAAGAAACTTGACACAAACGACTATACTTTTGGCCAACTCACTTTAATACTGTCGCTACACTACCACGTAAAAACATGTTATTGAACCTGCTGTTGGCAAGTGATGTTCATGTTTGCAGCTTGCATTTGTGCTAGAGGAAGAAATTTTTGAGCACATGCTGTAATAAAAATGATGTGATGTGACACTTGTGACTTTTAAGATGCAGTAGTTGCCGATCCTGTTTGTCGCTATTCAGTTAATCATTTCTGAACCGACGCGTGGGCTATCCAGTATGAATTCATTGTTATAAATGGCCAAACTACAACTTCTGAATTTCACAAGGTAGTGTAGTGACAGTATTATAGTAAGGTGGCCAAAACTAAAGTCGTTTGCATCAAGTTTCTTCTTGATGTTGCATGCCAAAAATTATTAAAATCAGCCAATGTTTCACAGAGCTATTCAAAAAACAAAATTGGCACACTTTTGATGGACCACGCTATACATACAGAGTGCAATCCAAAGCACAAACTTAGTACTATACCCTGTTTGTTTTGAACCCACACGAAATTCATCAACCATCCAGGATTTTCATTTTCCAGGACTTTGCAGGACATTAGGCTTCAATTTCCAGGTTTTCCAGGACCAAACGTATTTTCCGGGACTTTTCTGGAAAGTCTAGGGAAAAAATCCAGGACTTTCCAGAAGGCTAGAAACCAAGTAGCAAGTTCTATAGCATAGATAATAACAACCTGTGTAGTGCAGGGAATGCCAAGCAGGAAGCCGACTGCACAGACGCCCATGACTGCGAGCACACGGTACTGCCAGTGAAGCACCAGAGACTGCCATGTGTCCATTATACCAGTCATTATAGTCTCCACGCCGACCATCTGAACCCGCATTCACATTACACAGCGGTGCTCCAGACATTCACTATCATGGACAATCATACTGTTGAATTTTTTGTATAAATATCTAAAACAGAATACAATGGAAAGAAAACATTGTCGTGTAAAATCATCAACTTGAGCTGCACGTAACTCTAGCTGAAAAAGGATAAAGGAAAAAGGATTTTGTACGTACGCAAAACTATCCAAAACTACAGTGGCACACAAATGCTCACAAAAATAAACCAATAACAGACTTATGAATACAGGTAATCCCATCAAGTGAAGCTGCAGTATATCTGTAATTGATGTCCGTCAGTTAAATGCAAAACATTATCACTAAACATTACAAAGACATAGAAGGATTATTCCCACTAGAATATTATACTGAGACATACACACCTGACTGCCAATGCCCAGCAAGAAGAGCATGAAGAAGAACAGAGCTGACCAGATAGGTGCCAACGGCATCATGCTTAGTGCACGAGGATAGGCCACAAACGCCAAGCCCGGCCCTAAACATTGTCATTCACACACAACAACATCATACACATATACAGCTACTGCACATAGACCAACTTAGAATTTATGGCAAAAAAATAACAAATATTTCTGAGTAAAATATCTTCAGCAAACAACAGCTAGAAATCAGTCAACAGAAATTACCAACCTTTTCTGTTATGAGGGAGTATCACTAGAAACAACAAACGTTACCATATATGCATTACTTACTTACTTATTTGCTCACTCACTCATACTACTAACTCGAGTGGTTGCAATTAACACTGGAGTGCATTAAATAAAAGTCCCAGTATCCCGGTATTACCGTAACAAATTACATACCAGAGTTAATCACTTTCTCGATAGGCACGTGCTGCTCGTGGGCCATAAATCCAATGATTGAGAAGACGGCAATCCCGGCATACAGGCTTGTTCCGAAACTCACAAAATTGATCACAATTGCATCTCTGTAGATACAACATACAGACACAAATCTCGATCAAAAACAACATAAATACACTAAGTAAAATACATGTACTATGAAACTCACAACTCTTCTTTCAAGAAAATAATGACGGGTAACAAAATAATAAAGTAACACAAGAACCTTAGCTTTCACAGAGGAACCATACAATATAATGGAAGACCTGCAAAAGGTTGCTTCTGTTTGATAAAAACAGCTAGTTCAATTACCAGTATGCAATTTTAACACAATCCATGATATAAGCAGAAAACTTACTTTATTGGATAACATGTGACAAAAAGAAAGGTTGTGTATATGCTGCACTTGCAAACTATTCACTACATGACATATACTTTGAACACTATTAATCAGATCACAAGAAAAAGCCACATAAATTAATTTTGGAGAAAACTTCACGACAGACACTGATGACTGTTACCGATAGCAGTTGTGATGAAACACGTTGTAACTGGCCATAGTAATCATGCCACCCCACGCCAGATTGGTTGCATAAAACAACTGAGTCGCTGCCTGGAACCAAACCTGTAATTTCAACAACAAATTATACACAATACAATTTTGCATGGTAAGCTGCCAATTTTATTTAGTATAATTCTACATATCACTGTCAGTTTTGTTTAACAATAAATATTAACAACAACAGGTAGATTTTTAATTCAAATCCAACATACAGCCATTGGTCATTACTCTGCAAGAAGCCAAAACATTTCTTACTGAACAATGACCAAGGTGGCTTGGTGGGGAGACCAAAAGGTCCACAGTTCAATGCCCAGCCGATGCACTACCAAGTAACAACCAAGTAACAACCTTGGGCAAGTTGTTCACACCTACCTGCCTGTGTAGGTGCAGGTGGTCTAGTGGTTGTGTCCACTCGTAACTTTCAGATTGGGTTCAATTCTCACAGCTGGTCATTTGCAAGCAACCTTGAGCAAGTTGCTAACCTACTGTGTGCTCAGGTCAACTCAGCCTCCTACCCTTCGTGGGATGGGAAATGAGTAGTAGCTTATGGGCTATGTGGTGAAGGCCTAGTGTGGCTGATTGAGGCGGTGGTATGTCTGCTAGCTGCAAACCGCGGGTCCAATTGTTAGTTTTGGCGGACAATGGATGGCCGCATACTGCAGTGTGCTATCATTAGCTCATGACAATCAGCTGTCCCTTCCAAGATTGTAAAGCGCTTTTGATTCAGAGTCTGTCTCATGTAAGAAGCGCTACAGCAAATTCTGAACTTTACCTTTACCTTTAGTTCATTATGAGTCTGCTTGCTTGTTGGTTCATATTTGAGTTTCCTGTACCCTTTCTGAAACATTATTATTTTTTATCATTTATCAAATTACTTCTAAATATCAATAAACCAGAGTTTATCCTATGAGCTGCACTTACATCAGGGCTGGCCAATTTCTGCCAGTCCGGAACTATGAAGTAAAGAATTCCATCAATGGAGCCTTCCAGAGTAGCTCCACGGACAACAAGCACCGTCAGCATAACATATGGAAATGTTGCAGTAAAGTAGGCAACCTGTACATTCATCAGTATCCTATTATAGACAACCACAGCGACCCCAACTCACAAACCAGTGTCACTTCAATTTCAAAAGCTTTCATATACAAAAGCACATCACTTAACTATGTTTTACCTGGGTATTGCACTGCATACAGATGCTTATATAAAACAAAAACTATGTTGAGCCAGTGACAACATATTGTGTGGCCAATGCCATCCACCTGACCTTTAACCTTGAGCTGAAAAGTGGCATACTCGTTTCTGTTGCTGTTGTTGTAATAGCCCACCAACTCTTCTTTTCTCATCATGCATCATCAAGGTTGAGAAAGTGATGCTAAACGATGCTGGATATGATACGTGAAGAATGAGGGAGGGGAAAGGGAGCATACTGGCTTCACCTGCCCTAGGAAAAATTCACTCTAATTTCAGTTCTTCTACGCCATTTAGTTTAAAACCAAAAACAAGCAAACTCAAAACTGAGCTAAGAAAAAACAAACGGAAATCACTGAGAAAAAAAGAACAAAAAAATTGAGCTAATGCTCACGAGACGCGCGAAAGCCTATAGCAGTTTTTGTTCGCAAACTGTCAGTCTATCTCCAGCCATTTCGTCGCGACTTTTACAGAGGTACCTCTTTTTGGTGCCCTCGTGCGCAGGTTTCCATAAACCTAGAAAATCGAGACTTGGACCGTCGAAATCTACGTTCAATGTTGAAAATTTCATATGCAGCTTCTCCATGTCTATCTCAATTGGCTTCGGCGCAATTCGCTGTTGAAATTTGTTTCGCAGCCCAAATTAAATTGCCAAAAATCCATAATTGCCAAAACCCTATTTTGGCATTCAAGGTCATTGAATTCGATGGCAATCGAGAGCCAGTGTACGACTTCTTATTAGTACCTAGGCCCTATCTCGCACCATTACTGACATTGGCTAAAAATCGTAAATTTTTCCTACCCCATTTAGCGCCCTTGTTCGGGGTCACCCCTTTCGAATTTATGGAAAAGTTTTACGGTTCCTAAAACTAGAATCTTCCAGGCAACCGACGGTGAAGATTTGGTGATCCTAGCTTGCACAGTTATTGACTGATCCACCCTTGTGATGGACGGACAGAATTGCAATGGCTAAGATGGGCTGAAAGCAGTAGCTGCTTTCGTGCATAAAAACTGATGTGTTTTATAGAACGTTTAAACTTCTCTAAACGTTGATGCATATATTATCAACAAAGCGCCATTAGTAGTATATTTTATTAGCTCTCACCTTGCCACTGGACTTGATTCCTTTACAGACAAACAAAGCCACGAGCACCCAAGCAAGCAGAAGACAGAGGCACAGTTGCCACCGCACGTGGCCAATATTTCCAATACCAGTGTCTGCCTTCTCACCCATTACACCCAATCTACAAATCCCATCAAATCGAAAGTTTACTTCAATACTGCAGTCAGAAAACTGAACTATAACAGTGTAAAACTTACAGAATAAAAACTCATTCAACAGAATGCAATGTTCAGTGGGAAGAACAAAAAAGCCTAGCTAACGCAAAGGGAAATGTGCAACAGCAGTGCATGTTTGAAGTCCCACTGCAAACAAAATCTAAGCTCACTGATCCCAGCAAAGACATCGGGTACGATGCATTCACGTATGCCAGATGATGCCACCTTCTCATGTGGCTGCTGCCATTTGAGTGGTCGAATGCGAGTATTTTGAAAGGGGTACCCAAGTTTGACGCCCCATACAGAGAATTCCTTGAATGCAGGAAAGCAAAATTTAAACTAGTGAAAACTATGTTTAATGCTGAAAGTTTCACATGCAGGCTGTCCCGGTCTATGTCTAGTGATTTCGGTGCAATTCACTCTTAAAATGTGTGTTGCAGCAAAAATTGCCAAAAAATCCATGAAAATCTCTTTTTTGGCATTTGAGATTATCCAAAATCATTGCTTCTGATGCCAATCAAAAGCCAGTGTAAAACTACCTATTAGTGGTTAATAGTAACCTAGGCTCTATCTCGCACCGTTTCTAAGATACAGTGATTTATTGGCTGAAAATCGCAAATTTTTCCCACCTCCTTCTCATTTAGCATTCTCATTTAGGTGACCCCTTTCGAATTAATGGAAAAGCTTCACAGATCCTGAAACTAGTCTCCAGGCAGCCGACGGTGAAGATTCGGTGATCCTAGCTCACACTGTTTTTGACTGATCCACCCGTGTGGCGGACGAACAGACAAGACATACAGACGGACAAAATTGCGATGGCTAAGATGCACTACAGCAGTATAGCTGTTGTCACACGTAAAAAAAGTTTTTAAACCTTTTGGTCTGCACCCAGGAAGGTGTTCAATCGACTGCCAGTTAGTAGAAATTACCTTACTACATGTAGTTAAGATTTATACTTCAGAACTAGACTAACATATAAATACCTGTTATTAAAATCATCCTTTCATATTTCAGCAATAACTTAACATTTTAATACACTACTGTCTATTAGTTGATTTTGTTGAGAATTAAATCTGCTTCAACAAAGCCACTCAAAGACAAACGGATGAGATGACATGCAAGACAATAAATACCTGAAAAATTCATCACTGGGAGACGTCCTGATGCTAGATAAGTTTGAACTATTGCCAGCAGTGTGAGAACTATTGTGCATCAACGGTATATGGGTTGTGTTGAATATTGTCATATTGCTGTAATGCGTTGTATTTGCACCTGTCAAGAAAACAATGGCTAACAAAAAGTTGAACCAAAATACCAAACAGGGCATGCTTATTCTGGTAATCCAAGTCAACTTATTTTATTTAAACAAAGTAACATGAGCAAAACTGAGTACTGAGTAAGCGAGTAAAGAAATAAACAAACTAGTCAAGTTTTCAAGGTCACAGGGTCAAAGCTGAGATCACTGCACAATCAGATATTCAAGTTATTCAAATATTTGAGTATATTGAGTATATCCGGTTATATGTATCATCTAGTTTTTAATGCTAACCCAAATGTCGAACTTTTTCACAAAAAAAACTTACAATTGCTGTATGGTCACAGAACTGCAATAAACTACAGATGATGCTAATTAGTGTAAAAAGTAATATAAAGCAATAAAACACAAATCACTTAACGTCTACTATAAAATGCAAACAATGGCACTGTTATCAGTATCATAGTCTCAAAACTGTAACAGAAGCATGCGCTAACTGACTGTGGGTATTGTTCCAGATGGGGTCGCCACATGCAGGAGTGTTCCAGTCATTATCACAGGAAGCCCACGGCAAACTGGCCGTCAGCGAACCAAACAGGTAGTACAGAGCAAGGGCTATAATCACGTTGTAATAAATGCCTATAAGACTGTTGAGTATACTGTAACCAAGGCCCACACCTGCACAGATTACCACATACACTACAATATATGCAGCACACAAAATGGCACATACTGAGCAGTGTTACATAAGCCAAAATACAAGAAGAAAGCCATTATACTTGAACTTATGCTCAAGAGATCAGGGGGTTAGATTCCCAGTTGGCTATCTACATTCTTCGTGTCTCAGGTCAACTCAGCCTAGCCATCCCTCCATGGGTACGTGCAAAGACAGTCGCTAACTATGGTCTGGCAGTGTAAGCTAGTGTACGGCTGAAAACTAAAAAGATGGGAGATCAGGGCTACCCTTATATGGGTCTTGTGGCATGGAAAGGGCAGAAAAGCATTGCCATATTCTACTACTGTCATTACTTCACATATTAACATGTACATAATTGCTACAAAATATACTTTATATTGATGTGGAATATCAAAAAAAGTTTTAAATACCACTGTGAAAGTGATCTTGCAGAACAACTTGAACTGCCAAACTAAAATGCTTTTACAGCTAGTATTATGTCACAAAACTGCAAATCTCTGATTATTTGATACAGAATTTGAAAAGACCACAATTTCAGCAGACAACAAATAGTACTAATTCTACATATACACAAACCAGCAAAAATGTAAAAAAGTATAATTCCAAACAATCCTCGAGTTAATGAGAATGTTAAGTTGAGAATGTTATTGAGAATGCATTCACAATTCAAAAGACTAGCGCAATAAACATTCAACGCACCCTGAAACAGTGGACAGACTTGCTTGAATATCGATAAGCTGCCTATGCCAAAGTACTGTCCAAAGCCGTATTCCATAAACAGCAACGGAATTCCGAGCAGCAGTATCATTAGCGCATACGGTATTAAGAAAGCACCTGCCAAATGCATGCATTCAACATCCACATCCAGCCAATAATAAGGACAAAAATTAAGATAAAAATGCAGAGACAAGTAATTAATGTTACTGATCATTTGGTAAGCTAAATGATGCAATATGCAGTATGCACTACAGTTATAGCCAAAATAATTACGATACAGATATGAATGTGCCATTATAAAATTAAGTGTCAACATAATTCTTCAAATAACAGTTTCATAATGTCAAAACATTTTGGACTCATAAACGGTGCCAATGAGCTGAAAGTGACATCAATAACAAAAGCATGGAAATGCATGGCAAGATAAATGAAAAGCGGAATTCTGCCAGTAACTAGCCTTATTTGCAAAGCTAAGAAAACTAGAAATTTGGGGCGAAGCCCAACGTGAGTCCGCCCAGCGCCCTAAGTCCGACTGGGGAAATTAGGGGGGGGATAAAATTTCCCGGCATCAAAGTCACGTGGCCCGAACTCAAATGCATTGGTATACGCCGAACGCGCATTGTCGACTTAGGGCAGGTCAACATGAGCGCTTATAACTTTGTTCGTAGTGGACCGAATTTCACAAAATTTCTTTTGTTCAACGCCCAAAAGATCGTTCTCGTCAACGCCGTTTACATATTGTCGCTATCTTCATCAGTTTCAGAGATATTTGCGCTCAAACTCGAAAACTGTCGTAAATCGCGCCAATTTTTGCACGTTTTTTGCCCTCCTAAATTTTAAGGGGGCGGTGCCCCCAAAAGTTGTACTTGCGTTAACACCCCCACTTAGAGCCGCGTCAAGTTCCAAAGTTTCGTCGGGCTACACCCCCTAACTCCGAAGTTATAAGTGCTCCTTCATTGCATTTCAAGCCAATTTTTGACCTCCCTTTGAAAAAAGTTGTAAGGGAGGCCCCGTCCCCTGTGGGGGGTGCGCTAGTAAGAATTGGTCATTCTCTAGCGCGAGTAAAAATTTGGGGGGGCAGCACCCCCTAGGGGCCGAAATATGGTCTTCCGAAAAATGCGCTTAGGGTATGTCAACATGAGCGCCTGTAACTTTGTTCGTAGTGGACCGAATTTCACAAAATTTCTTTTGTTCAACGCCCAAAAGATCGTTCTCGTCAACGCCGTTTACATATTGTCGCTATCTTCATCGGTTTCAGAGATATTTGCGCTCAAACTCGAAAACTGTCGTAAATCGCGCCAATTTTTGCACGTTTTTTGCCCTCCCAAATTTTAATGGGGGGCGGTGCCCCCAAATTTCGTACTTGCGTTAACACCCCAACCTAGAGCCGCGTCAAGTGCCAAAGTTTCGTCGGGCTACACCCCCTAACTCCAAAGTTATAAGCGCTCATTTATTGCATTTTAAGTTAATTTTTGACTCCCCTTTGAAAAAAGTTGTAAGGTGGGCCTCCGTCCCCGGTGGGGGTGCGCTAGTAAGACTTGGTGATTCTCTAGCGCGTGTAAAAATTTGGGGGCGCAGCACCCTCTAGGGGCCGAAATATGGTATTCTGAAAAATGCGCTTTCGGTGGGTACAAACT
>Ga0209367_1003124_pt1 | contig 22341 bp, 9 predicted proteins | sample WorMetLIZISLAND2_FD_187412 | JGI IMG/M metagenome (GOLD analysis project Ga0209367, IMG submission 187412) | Marine gutless worms symbiont microbial communities from Max Planck institute for Marine Microbiology, Germany - Olavius geniculatus... ... | reverse complement strand
CGTTCAAGGTCATCGATGTTGATAAATTTAAAAAGCCTGTCACCAGCGCTTGTTATGATAAGCAGCATGTCTGTACCTATCTGCAACCGTTTTCACACCATAAGAGCCAATAGTAGCGAAATAACGTATTTTAAAAGGGTATCCCTCTTTGACGCTCTTGTTCGAGGGGAACCCCCTCACACACGGTCACGAAATTCTGTCACTAAAAACTAGAGTCCTTGGGGCAGCCCACAGTAAAAATTTCGTGATTCTAGCTTGCACCGTTTTGATACAGATCACGAGTGTGACAGACAGACGGACGGACGCCTAGACGATGGCTTAGAAGCGCGATGCATTCTACTGTCGCGCGTAAAAATTAGGCCTAAGCATGCATTTGCAGCAAAACATAAGTTTCCTCCGAAAACTAATGTTCCCGGGCGAACCAATAAAACTAGCAAATGTAGGTTCATCAATATTACTGATTGTAATATCAGCGTAAACATTTAATTTTAATTAATAAGCCCTCATAAACGTTGAAAAATATGCGTTTTATAAGCTAATAAATGTTCGGAGAACTGAAATCAACGTTAGCGATATAGACCCGCAGTGCAGTGTAAGAATCATGCAGTTAGCTTCACTGGGCCTTCATTAATGAAGGATTTAGGGACGTTCAATATGTTTGACCAAACAGGGGCCCCACAAAAATGGGCCAAATCAGGTAATAGCAGCAAAACTGGGTGCGGTTGTAAACCAAACTCTGAATTCGCTAATTTTTTGTACATCAATGTTAAAACATTATGCGAGAAAAAGCCTAATTTTGTTTTACTTCGGCCCTGGCCTTCAATCAGAATCTGGTCTTGAAGCATGAGCCAAATGAAAAAGGTTTTATCGATGACGTCATTGTTTCAGCGACAGCGGTTCCATCAGTTAAGTATAGAGCTTAGTGCACACATTTTTCTGACGTAGAGTCAAGGATTTGATAGCAGTTTTAATTGTGCTGCAATCACCATTGTAATTACCGACTGTAATTAGTTATTACTCACTCCAGGCAGATAGGAGATGATGTGTGTAAAATTACAAGCGAAATTACACAGAAATTACGATTGATTTCAATCTAATTGCTCGTTTCGTCACATGCCAAACTGTGAATTTGAAAAGTGTTCTTTCAGATACAGTCGTTTGACGTATCCGTCTACAATTACCTGTCAACTACACTGCTGATGGCATCATGTAGTGATACTTTAGTTATCTGAAATTAGGCTATTATGCAACCGTTTTAATTAGTAGGCCGCATTACGGTCTTGTCTGTCCGTCTGTTTTTTTTATTTGTGGGCTTCTATTTTTAAAAAACAACAAAAACGTAGATAAACCATGATTAACGGGAACGTTTTCAGAGCTGGAGTAGGCTTAAAGGAGGGGTCACACTAGCGGTCCGGACGGACCGGCCGTCAAAACGGTCGTCAAAACACCAACCGTTCGGACCGCCGTCCGGACCGCTTGTGTGACCCCTCCTTAACCGGTGTGTCAGTTCGCAGCATTCGCAGCTCAAAAAGTCGAATGTTAGGGTTAGGGTTAAGCAGTGCAGTGTGATAGTACGTATAGCTTGGCGAACGGCCGCATATTATGTCAGCACTGGGGCCAGACATCGCTTGTTATAGCTACATGCAAGCCAGTGAATTCTAACATTTTACAAACAAATTATTCATAATTATGTGACTGCCTGTTATTTAACTTTGGTGCTGCACAAAATCACAAATTCGTTGTAAACTTCTGTTCCCGCTGCTTTTTTACTTACATTGTTGTTTGTGTTTCTGGCAAATAAACGTTCATAGAATATTTTCTTTAAGTTTCTTACTTCTTGCGTTCGGTTTGAAGCTGGCTGCCCGTTACGCTTTACGCTCACACATTAAAATTATATCGAATCGTATTTCTACTAAAATTCATGTGTTTGGCCGGCCTGTCAGTCGCAAGTTGTGTGTCGGTGACAAACGACGCGAAACGTCGCAGCAAATTGGCGCTTCGAAGTTAATAGAAACTGTCTGTCGACGGATGACAAACTTCCCGATGACGCGTTTGATAATTAGAGACATTAATTGTTACGCCGTGGTCGGCTATAAATTGACGACGACGCGAAGAGAGAAGTCGTCGACCGAAGGACGCGAAAAGAACGTGCGCAAAGTTGGCGTTGAGGTATGGAAACTAGCCTACATTTGCGTAGAATGCACAAAATAATGTGTAGATGCTGTTTACTAGATTGCAATCGTAACTGCCGAAATATTACAGAGCAACGGACCGTTGCTCTGTAATATTTCGGCAGTTATGATTGCAATCTAGTAACGGATGCAACAGTCAATCGCTAATGAAGCACAATAATAAACCGACAAATCAAACACAAATATTCAGCAATTAAACTCATAGGATAGCACAAAATGTGACCTATAGGGCCTAGCTAGTAACTTTAACAAGCGAAGTCCATCCGTTTGACGGTGGGACATTTTCACATCAGATAATAAGTAATGAAAAATATGCTTTGAATGTTTAATTTTTCTGAACCTCTGTGGTACAATACGACGACACATTTCGTTAGCCGCTAAAGTTTTTATCGCGCTGTAGCGTCAAACTTGATAAAACGGAAACAGTAAAAGGTTTTCAAAATGTGCTCAAAATTTCACCTCAGTAAACAACATTCGATCTCTGAAATAGTTAGACAGGTGGTTTTAAACACAGCGCTGTAGCCCGATTTTATCTGATTTTGTCACCACTGGTCGTATGCAGTGTAAACTTTAAAGTTTCCTACACTAAACACTGCTCTCTCATATCTCTGAACGTAGGAAAGGTGCTCATCGATATTAAATTATAGACCCATTTGCTTGCTGTAGTTGTTAGTTATTTTTGAACGACCTGGAGTCGAACCCGCGACCTCACGATCGTCAGTCCGACACGCTAACTATTACACTATCAACATGGAAGATAGTTCAGTATGTTTTGTGTGTAGTTTACAGTCAAGTGATGCTCTGCAGTAAAATGGCATTCGCTTGCATACAGTTACTGAATCTATTTTTCTTCTGAACATGACAGCTTATGCAATTCAGCGTAGACGTGTTATGCTTATGAGTGACACATAATCAAGTAACCTGTAGAAGAACCTTTCGCAAATTCCTTATCCAATGTGTTTTTTGTGTGTGAACAGACAAAGGGTGCTCTGTGGCAAAATGGCATTTACCGGTATCCAGCTGCTGAATCTATTCTTTCTGGTCGTCGCAGTTTACGCAGATTCGCGTACGTGTTAATACAGAGTGGGCCATAAAAAACCATCTACCTACATGTCAGTTAATTATGTCTTCCAAGAGTAATGTACATTTAAAGTAAATAACGCACGTTGAAATATTATCATTTTTGAGTAACATGTGCAAATATCATGCAAATATTTTCAATAATTTTGTAATGGGATAAAATGAATAAAAGCAACCCAACTCTACAGGAAACACAATGCGCAAAACAGTGTAACGTCATTTAACGTACGAGGATAAAGCGTCGATCAAACTCGTTCGCCAACAAAAGAGAAACGCATTTGTAAAAAGTTTCCTAACAAGAATTGGGCGGTCAGTTATGTTAAAGATCTACTGCGCAAAATTGACAAGACGAACTTGATTTCTCGAAAGGTCGGCAGAGGACGGAAGCGGACTGTCCGAACAACACAGACAGTGGCGTAACTAGCCATCGGCAGCCCCGGCAATGCCGAGGGGCCCAGGGGCCCATCACGGTAATTTTTGTAATTTTGACTGAAATCTGGAGAATACGTCATCGTAAAATAATATCAAGACTGTATATGTGAGAATCAAATTTGGACGGGGCCCGTAGCGAATATTTGCCGGGGGGCCCAGGAATTATAGTTACGCCACTGAACACGGAATATCGAGTGTGTAGCGGAGCTGATATGCAGCCAGGAAGGCAACCCTGGGTCCAGCAAAATTCCGAGAGAGATTCAGAAGGGCACACTGAACAGTTGTTTACATGACTGCCTTGTATGAAGTTTTCGCTGTTTTACTTAGACTTACACGCAAGCACGTATTTCCATTTGTGTTTCACCATTGTGATATAATACAGTTTTGGTGCTTTGATTCTATCGTCTTATTTTAATAACTTTTTGACATCTTCATTAGGTTTTGATATCAATATGTGCAGAACAAACTAGCAATTTATGCGGTGTGTCATTTTGTCCATATAAACAAATGCAGTAACATTTTAAGCAGAATAATATAGGGGACGGTTTTTTAAGGCCCACTCTGTATAATTCCTGTGACACACAGTCAGAAAACTTGTAAAAAATTGCGCACATTTCTTGTACCGGGGTACAATATTCCATTGTCAAGTCATGATGCAAGTTCGTGCAAGTTCTTGTACAGTTTGTGTTGCTTGTGAACGAAACACACTTACATGGTTGTTTCATGGTACATTTAAAATAATTTTAAAGCTTATTTTTGTAGTTGTTACATATCTTTCGTTGTCGGTTTTCTTATAAAATGTGCTAAGCCTTCTGGCAGAAAAGAACTCTGGGCAACTATCTAGTTCCCTTTTTTAAACATAGGGGGCTACTCTTTTTAACTTAACTCAAACATTACTACATACTGGAGCTTATTCACAGTTAACCCGCTATATAGTAAAGTAGGCCTACTCATTTTTACTTATTTACTTACTTACTCACTGTCGGTTGTTCGTGCAGCAATAGACCAGTGCGAGGGAGAGCTATGAACTATGAAACACCGCCGTCCGAGTACAGCCTGACCATGACGGCTGGTAACTCGTACGCATCGTGCGGTCCATTCGAAAGCAAGTATCTGCGCAAGATGCTGAAGGGTAGCGGTACGATCTGGCGCAGCCCTTGTAAGAAGGCCGTGCCCCATACGTTCGTCATTGAGCCGCGGGATATCGCTTGCGTCAGCGAAGACTGGTCCGTGCGCTACCTGATCTTCAAGATCAGGTTTGCTAAGAAGGTCGAAGTCTACGTCGGCGACGAAAAAATCCTTGACGTGAGTTTTCTGTTACAAGCCAGTCAACAAAGGAAAATGAGGAAAGTTTTTTTTCCGAGCAACGACGTTTGGGGGGCATCGCTCAAAACTATGTTTGCTAGCCTGTATGTTAGACAACTGTAATAGGGTGGTTACACGATCCAGCAAACGTCCAGCAAACTTCCAGCAAACGTCCAGCAAACTTCCAGCAAACGTCTTTTATTTTGTATTTGTTTGCTACCTCTCTTGGTGAATAAAGATGTATATATAGTGACGACTGATAGCTAAAAACGTGTCTCAGGGGCGGCTATAAACATAAAAAAGAAATAATGTAATCTTCTAATTTGAGCCTTTAACCCTCAAAATAGTGATCACTGCATTTTCAATGGCCTGTCATTTACTTACTGTCCACAAGTTTTGCAGAAACGATTAACTTTTTGCGCTATAAAGTCGCTTCTGTGCAGATTATTTCAACACAACGGCTGAATTAGTAATCGTTACAGTATATAATTACAAGCCACACGTAGTGTTCGGCTTGTACTGTTTTTGGTCGTCTGTGTAAATAGTACTTCTAGCATTCGCCAGATGGCGCTTACTTCTGTCTGTGTAAAAGTGTCTGTGTAAAAAGTTACTGGCGAGTGAAAGTGATTCACCAGATGGCGCCACCGCACTACGTGTGGCTTGTGGGATCCGGGCTTACCCCGTTTCTAGTTTACACATGTGTATAAAAACTTGTTTTCGCCCCATCCAACGGTACCATTGCCAATCCCCTGCGACTTACCGTATAGCCACATCAATGCTCGATTTGCATGGCAGAGTGCATAATGACCCTTCAAGGTCATCCAAGGTCGATAATTTTCATGTCATCTGAAAGGGTTTATCAGGTATGCGACTTCCTATTAGCGATCAATAGCGACCTTGGCCCTATCAGCGTTTCTAAGATAGGCCTACGATGAATTATCGGTTGAAAACGCTTTTTCCTACCCTACCTTTATTGAACCCCGAATTTGAAAATGTTTCCCTTGCACTGGATCGTTGAAATTTTGCACGCGAAGAGTCCTCACTCCGGGCTAATTAATCATAAGATCAGTGCTAGCAGTAGATCGGCGATCTCGCACTAGAGAGCAGAAAATTACTAGCGGTAGATCGCTATTTACCTAATTATATTTATCTCGTTGTTAATGTAAGAATGCAGCCACATTTCTTCTTCACTGCATTGCTAAGACTGTGGGTGAAACTGAAATGTTATCAACTACCAAGCATTAAATAAAATTTATTTAAAAGCACTATAGTTCTAAGTCCGTGTTACAAAAAAACAGCTTTTGCTTGAGATAGACTCTGATATAATACTGAATAAGCCTGATGTAAATACGTTACAGTGTCATGACATAGTTTGGATACCTTCTAGTCTACCATGCATATAAATTCTACCATCTTCCCAATAATGTATCTACCCGATCTACCTCTAGCAATTTTCCAGTGCTAACAGCAAGATCGCCGATCTACCACTAGAATTATTGTAATCATAATACGTTCGTCAAGGCCTACCGTTTAGCCTCAATTTACATGCATTTACAGACGACAGACAGACAGACGACACATCGTACCAAAGACTCGACCTAATGATGATAAATGTCGCCGTAACTAAGTACAGTAAGCCTGTTGTTCGCTTGCAACGCAACGTATGCACGCAACTGACGTAAGACTAACGCAAGTGACGTAAATTAACGCCGCAACGACTTTCACAGACCTACGGTATACATTATTTTTGCTTTTTGTAATGTTGCGTCAGCAACGTCAGCTGTGTTTGTTGCGTTTATTGTGATCATTGTGTTTGTCACGTTCATGTTTGCGTACGTTGCGTGGATGGAAACCCCGCTTTTTTCTGTGGCTAAAAGCATCTTTTAACCATGGCTGAAAGCGAAACCACTCTGGGGAAACAATAGGCGAAACTAGGTTAGGTCCATCACGACGTTTAGTTTGAGTCATGTTTCTATGGTTGCTTGTTTGTAAACAAGATCGTCAGCGCCGTAGTTCATTGATTTGTAAAATGGCGTGAAACACCTGCAGCTGCAGGTGTAGGAGTATAATTAATGTTAATAACAAGTGCGCACGGATTACTGTGTATTATTTGATAACGGTATTTCGATAGAGTTTGTCTGTCCAGTTGTGCCACGTACGAACCCTGCTCTTGTGAGTAAATGATTTTTGCAGGTATACCAAATCTAAAAGCAACCCACGCAGCTAGTGTGAAGTTTGTCGGATCGTTAAGCGAGGTAATGTGTCGTGAATGCGCATTTGACGTTATCTCCAGTCACTTTAGTTTTGCATCGTGTAAAGTGCATCCAAAGAGGTCTAGAATGAGGCGCTGGTCCCAAATAGGATACCTCGATTCAAGCAATATGACATACCTCAGCAGACTCACAATGATTTTTCTTAGTTGTTTTTTACGTTTTTGCGTGAACGTTAAAATAACAAAACTGAATGTAAAGATTCATCATAAGTCTGGGTATCCTATTTTGAACCGCTCCTGGAGAAGCAGATCCGCAGATCTGTGGATGTTGCAACAAGGTTATGGCTAGGGTTAGGGATAGGGTTACGAGATGGTTAAACTAATAAATTACAGCCTTATTACAGCATTCTCTGTTCTGACATTCGTAATCTGCTTTTTACTCGTAGCCAGGCGTCCATCCTCCCTCGTTTAGACAAACTATGCAAGCTCCCCATCCCCTTCAATGTTCAACTACCGTATTTTCTCCATTAATTTGCACGGCTAAAATAAATAAATTTATAAGTGTTCGAATTGTTAGAATTACAAAAAATAATTACTGAGTACACACACCCAGCATCGACTCAAACCCCTTTCACATATAGTCAAGTGCTGCATTGCCTCCATTGACAGATGATGGCATCCTTACTCATGGGTGGACTCCCCCATGAAGTCCCAACTGTTGCTCCTTTGACAAAAGTAATATGCTTTGAACATAGTCCTCAATGATGTAGACACCTTTGCATGATGCACCCGTATCACTTGTCTATTTTTAGTTGTATGACTCTTTGCATGAATGGAGAGTGTACATTGGTCTTATAGAGCAGCTTGTTCAGCCAGTGTTCATAAAATGTAAAATGTAAATTTAAGGTATTCTGTCTTGTGCATGAAATGGTATGCGTACAGCTGGCATAGTATTGTCACTCAGACTCTTGTCAGCGTGGTACTGAAATTAGAAAACGAGAGATGTGGCTTGCTTGCAATGCAAGTGTTGTAGTACCATGCTATACAAATATAGTTTGTGCTTTTGTGTAGCATGTAAACTACAAGATCTATTTTAACGGAACGAAAATGAGAAAATTCAAACAAGTGCCAGGATGTAGGCTTAGAGAATTAAAAAAAATAAACTAATAACAGTGACTAGAACATGCGACAGAAATAACTAAAAAGAATACTTGTGAGAATTAAAGTAAACAGAACTGAACAGCTATTGTAATTATTGCGTATGTTTGCAGAATATATAATAATGGCTTTTCCGTCTCATCTTGTTGATCGGCTGCACACAGTAGAGACAGCTGATGATGAAATTCTAATTCTTGGTGATCTGTTGCATGCTCTGAGCAGTTCAGCGGGTTTTGAAGGTAATCTGGAACAGGTTCTTGAAGAGCAGGAGTCTCAAAGTTTCCAAACAAACAAGACTGCTCTCAGCAAATCCGTGCTCCATGTTGATGATTACTGCACCTACGTGGACAGTTTGAACTACTTGGTAACGTACATATTTGAACGCCGGTTTGGCTGGTCAGAAAGTGATTCGTCTAGTGCTACAGTGTCCGATGGATGTCACCACAGACTTTCGGTGGTGCGAAGGCCAACGCTTGGAGGAAACATCAACATATCAAAGTCTTTGGTGGATGATCTTCGCTGCAAGAGTCAAATTAACGAAGCACTGGATAAACTGATTGCATGGTAGGTGTTACTTTTTATCATATTTTTTATATGTGTCTTAGTTTTTAAAAAAATTTTGTTGTTCTTTGGTGGTTTCAACTTGTTCAGCATTGATGACAGCTTTATGGTGTACAGTTTTGTAATATTTATTACGATCATTTAAAAAAATTTTTTAAAATAATAATTTTTTTTGTATTTATATTTTGCATTGAAATGTTTTTATTAGGTTAAAACAGCAGGAAATGTCGGTGCCATTATTAGAATGCTATCACAGTTCTATCATACAAGGTATGTGTAGTGATGATAGCATTACTACTTTTTTGACTTGCTGTCAGTTTACTACAAGATATGAAAGCTTGGTTGAACAATATGAAACAATGAAACAGTATTAGTGCACTATTTTTTCATGGTATGTAACAATTGTTTTATGTTTGGCAGTCACTCATTCTTGGAAACAAAAAAAACACAGCGTAATTGTATATTGACAGTGTTAGAATTTCTTAGAAATGCAGTCTATTTGTACTTATGCCAAGTGGCAGTTGTTGTTGCTATGTAGGCTGGAAAACAGTATTATGACCAACTCATAAGACATGGGAATGGAAAGTCTCAAGAGACATTATATCTTATGTGGTGTCACTTAAATTAGATCTAATTCTTTATAGTGTTTTTGTGGTGTTGGTTAGGCAATAGGAAAAGCATCTGGTCTGCAAGTAGTCTTGCTATGTAGGTTTTAGAAGTTTAACTTTGCCTATAAAGCAACTTGCAGAAATATTGGCTGGTTAAACAACACTTGGAAAGTGCAAAGTACTTGTGTTAGCAAGTCGTTGAAACAGTGTTCTGTGTTTTATGTCGTTGATAGCTCGCCGTAAGCCAGTGGCTAGAAATCGTTGTGTGATTCACGTAATGGACTGGTTGCACCAGTGTCTGCATGACCAGCAGATATCATGCTACTTTGTACACGTTCACGTATGTACATTTACTTTTCTAATAATTTGCTTTATCTTGAGAGTGAAATGCTTGCAGTTGATGGGTCGCACAAGCAGATTGAAGTGTAGGCCTACACCATGGGTCGTAAAAGAAAGATGCTCAAATTTTTTTTATATTTTCACCCAGTATTAACCGATTTTTACTGACACACCTTACTGTCAGATTTGCAGTAAAGTGATTTTTAGGGATATGGACAAGGGTGCTGTTTTCCTTTCTTGACTCACCGTGTAGTTGTGGGTCATGTAAAGCCACTGTTTTAACTTACGTGCACTTACAGCCTTTTAGATGTGTGATAAAAAACGATACAGCACTATTTTAAATGGTGATGTTTTTAGCTTAGCCTGAGTTGACTAGAAAACTTTTGGAGGTTGCTGTAGCAGCATTTTTTTACTTTCTGCATGCTAAAAATTTTTATGCTTCAACTTTACAGTTTGTTGTTAAGTGTTAAATGTAAAGTTTGAAAACTGATTTTTGTGGCATTTTCTGGTTTTAGAAAAACATTTGCTACAGTGTCTCATTGTCAAATTTGTAGGCCTATTGATGAGTTTTGTGTTGGTTTTATTTTTTAACGTACTTTTCAGGAATTATGTTTGCTGTCATTTAGCTGTAAAAATGAGCAGTAAAATTGCAATTTGTGCTGTAATTTTAGTCACTAATTATTCTCGGACTAACAGACGTTTGGTCAGCAACTCGCAATGCTACTGTGTCTCGACTACGTCATGTTATTGAACATTTTTCTCTTCCCAGTCTCGAGATTTTTGTCAGCGAACTTTACAGCGTGCGTATATCACACAAAATATTTTAGCAGTATGCATTCTGCTTCTGTCTGTATATAATAATGTTAGTTAGTTGGTACTTTTGTTACTTACTTTCAAGTTGTGGGTTTTATTGTCACTGCAATAATTGATGGACGATGGATGCAGTTATTGTGTTTTCTGTTTTGCTTATTTTCTGTTTTGCTTGTACAGATTTGTCAGACTACCGATTCTTTATGGCAGGCTGTAGAAGGAGCTATAATGGGTATGACTTTGTCATTACTTAAATACGGTAGTAGTTAGTACAAAATTTAGTTGAGCTGGTAAGGCTTAGTCCCACACGCATTCTTTTTCTTGTGTGCTCTGCCTTAAGGCAGGTTCCACTGACGATGATGCCATCTGACCTGACTCTTCGCTTCTCTCTTTAGCTTTTCGTAGCTGATCTTCTTGTCCTCTTGCTCCATAAGTAGATCCAGCATCTTCTTTCTTGGTTTTCCTTTTGGCCGTTTCCCTTCCATCTTCTCTTCTAGTACAGTCTTCAGAAGACAGTCATGTCTTAAGGCCTGTCCGATTCAGTACATGCATTAAACCTACTGAAATAACTGCTTTTTCTGTTGTTTACATCTAGCTGTCAAATGTCAGTGTCATATTTCAGAACTTAAAAGTAAATTTTTATACATTCTCGTAAAGAAAACTTTTAATACATTATGCACTAAAATTGTTATTGTCAAGTACAGTGATAATTGTTGTTACTGTTACATCAACCTACCTTTCTGAGACATTGGTATTACGTGTGGTGGCAGGTATAGTGGTGGTGATTGGGCGGTTTCAGTGGGTTGGTGTAATGGACCATGCAGGCAGCATACAGGCAGGAAGTCAGTCTGATGTGATTGCTGCTGCTGCTGCTGCTGCTGATGATGATGATGATAATAAAGCTGCATCTTCTCCATGCATGCAATACTTTATCCAGGTTCTGCTGTTCAATTTGATGTCAATTTGATTTTATTTAGTTATAGTTATATTACCATCACAGCTTGAAATGTCTGATAATGATCAGCTTCATTAAACAGTGCATTATTGTTTGTCTGTTACTCTTACTGTTCCATCGTTTATACCATTTTGGTAAATTGAACATATTTATTATTGCAATACATGTATGCTTACATCACTTATATAATAAGTATAAATGTACACAATATCAGTTTATACACTTGTTAACGGCAACATTGAAGAACTCGCACATCGAAAACAGCAAAAATCACAAAAGGTGATATTGCCCGCATCACACTGACTGTGTGTCAATGTGCTGCTGTCTATCAGGTGAGGTGTGATAGTAAATAGTTAATTTGCAGGTTTAAGGACTAACAAATGGTCTGCTGTTGTTGTTATTATTAACCTTAGTGCATTCGTGGTTTTGTTCCCATGTAGGGACCCAGCCTACTAATCCAGGTCTAATTTCGGCTCAGCAATGTCTGAATTATTTTTGTTTTGTCTAAAAACGTCACGTCAAAGTTGCGTCAATGCTTCGAAAAACGTAGCGTGTTGCATGTGGTTCTAAGGTCAAAGCTGTAGACTGGAGCAGCACAATGATTTGATTGTAAGAGATGCTCTGAGATTGGCTCGGTTGGTGATGGTTTGCAGTTTGGTCGTGAGGAGTTGAAAACGTTGCCAGAGTTCATCAGTCGTCACATTCGTGAATTGGTCTATCGTCTGTTGGCGCACCCTCAGCTCAGCATCCGAGAGCATGCCGTCAAGGCTTACACACTCTACATTGCCCGCTGCCATTTCCAGGTCTCAGGCTGCATTCGCATAGACACGAGTATGAGACCAAGTACGAGTTTGGGTTTTGGTTTACGAGTGAATGCTTTGTGAACAAAACAACAATATTTCACTGCATCATTAATAATTTTACTACTCGACATCTCTAGCAGTGAACAATTTAACACTGACATGAGTTCTGACGTCATAGTATAAATTAAGTTAATGTATTTCCGAGGGTTGATCAGTAAGCAATGAGAATCAAGCTATTAGACCTAAATTTTTTTCACGGTCTATATGTCGGTAAAAAGTACATTTTCCACGAACACGTATAGGTTTGTTGCGGATGTGACGTCGTGATAATTTATAATGTCATAGACCATCATATAAAAACGATACGCTGCAAACAACATTGAATCGTACCTAGCAGACATCACAGAGATAAAATTTTAGATATGGAAATCGATGATAGTTACTAGGGGTTTGGTCATTATTCTGTGCAGGATGATCTTATTGTATGAAGGCAGAGTTACCAACATTTTGTTTGGCAATCATTGCTTTGTGGTCTGGATTGCAGTACTGGATTTATGACAGGGCATGTGGGGCTCGCTCTTGGGCCCTGCACATTGAGGGCCTTCAGGCAACAAGTTAAGAATGTTGCTAATCTCTTCGTCAACAGAACAGATGTTATAAACTGTTAACTTTTCCATAAAATTTTACTGGTAACGTTGAATTTTTATGCGACGTCACAGTTAGCTCTAGCACTCTTATTTATGGCCAGCGCTGATTAAGGCTATTGTATATTCGAAGATGCAAATGAGATATTCGTAAACGTATTTGTTAGGGCTTTCAGAAAATAGATGCTTCAGGGCACCACATTGCTAAATTCGGCTGCAGACTGGAAAATTGTTGTGCAGCAATGAGCTTAATTCTACGCTGTTCATGTTAACACTCCAAATCATTTCTGTTTAACTCGCTGTGACGTCATAAATTACAATAACGTCACATCTGCAACAAACTAGGGAGTGCAAACCCGGGGTTTTTTTCAAACCCAGGTTTACCGGTTTGACGGCCGTACCCGGCCGGCAGCTGGAGTTACCGTAGTGTAGGCCTACAGTAGTGGTCAAAATATCAGAGGCAGACTCGCGAGTCACCAGCCATGGACTGTAACTTGTAGGGCCTAAGCAGTTAGATGTATGGAAGTGAGTTAGAACAGTATGAGTTTTAAAAGCATTAGAACTAGTAGATTGAAATCTTGCATTGAATGTCCTGTATGAGATACTGCCAGTTTAACGTTAAAAATGCGCAATTCTCTTGGCCTCATTCAACCTCGAATTTGAAAATGCTTACCTTGCACTGCGTCACCCAAATTTTACCTTTGAAAGTGCTAATTATTTGTGTATTTAGTATTTACTTTCCCCTAGGATTTACCAGTTAGCCACAATACATCCGTTATAGACAGACAGTCGACAGATGGATCCAGACGACAACTTGTACCAAAGAGCCAAATCAAGCTTACAGCTTAATGGTTGCCCCAAAAAGTATATCATTAGCAATTTTATACTGCATATGCTTACTGATTGACACCCAAAATTAAACCCGTAAACCCGGGTTTTTGCCCGCTCTCAAACCCGGGTTTACAGGTTTGAAAACAGCCAGGTTTATTCGGGTTTTGGGTACCCGGGTACCAGGGTTGCATTTCCTACAACAAACCCATATGTGTTTGAAGAAAATGTATTTTTTACAGGTATATAGATTGTGAAAAAAATTTAAGTCTAACACATTGATTCTGATGACTTATTGATTAACCCTCGTATATATAATTCATTTTACAGGTAAATCATACTTGTATAATTGTGAAATACGTGCAAACTTGTGTATGTTGGACCCATATTCAAGCACTCAGACTCGCACTTGTGTCTATGTGACCATGGCTTCATTTTGTCCATCCCCATGGAATTTTCCTGCTTGCAGCTCGTTTATCTCAACCTTGTTGTATTTTCATGAAGTGCGGCTCATAATGCAGAATATCAATATCAACTTTTCTGAATTTCAGCCATTTTTTTGTAAACATTTTGTTATGATAATATAATATGCATATTTTTCTCTTTTTTATAACTGATTTTATTTACATCTATGCCAAATGCCTCTCCTATTTTTATGCTGTGACTTATAAAGGTTTTATGTGTGGACAACTGCATCTTTTTAGTTGAATCACCTTGACAATTGTTAATGGAAATAAGTTAATAAAATAATATTTTTTAGTTTGACTTGTTTGTTTTCAGTGCTTTGATGCTGTACACATATGCTAGATTTCTCAAAAGTGAACTTTTGATTATTATTGAATCAGACACAATGACCTTTCTGTTGGATTAAAATTTACTGAATAACAGATTAAACTTGCCAAATTAAGCTGATTGTTTGCATTAGCAATAATATCAGGCCTGTACATTAACAGAACTAGAAGGCGCTCGTGAGAGTGCATATCTCCACCAAGTGAAGTGATTTAAGCATTACTATTACTGCTACTACACCTACAAATACAACAACACCTACAACTACACGATACAACAAGGAAAGGGGAGGGAGAAGGAAGAGCCGCTTTGCGGAGGGAGGGAAAAGTAACCGTCGGCGTAGCTGCTTGTGCTGTTGGTGCAATGACATCACTGCCATTATGAGTCATCATGTAAAAAAAGGAACGATGGAACAAAGAACAGAACGACCAATCTCTTAGTCTCCTCCAATGTTTACCAGATTCACACTTGGCGAAGATAATAACGTGTAAATTGGTTTTGTTAGTAAGTAAGTAAGTAAATTGTAAATTTATATAGTGCATACTCAAAAAGATCTCTAATGCGCTTAAAGCATTTTGTCATCAATATTTTGCCAAAAAAATGTATGTCTGCAGCTGACGTTTGAAAGTATCGAGACTCGATTCTGTTGCAGGAATCTTTGTCGTCATTCAATGCAGTTGTTGATCAGCTTGCTCAAGAAACCGGATGTGACAGCATCCTTGACAAAGTAGTTTTTTTAAATTTTTATATTTATGTATAGTTGATGTTTTGTCTCTCAGAGTTAATGTATTACTGCTTTAGACTTGGCTAATGTTAAATATGAACTGTGGAATCATTTACACCTTTAACGTAAAAAAGTGAAGTAAAGTCCTTTCTGAGCCATAGTGCCTGTATGGCAGCACTGATCTTCGTTTTCTTAGCTTTCAGCCAAACAGCAGTTTGCACTGTAAGGCCATGGATATGGGATTAGTGCATCGTGCAGTGTGCATATTTGTGCTCTAGCATTTTCTGGTACTCATTGCACCTACCCATGGAGGGTTGGCCAGGCTGAGTTGACCTGGGTGGCTGGTCATGTACCGAGATGATTTACCCACCTGCAGAGAGTCATCTATCCAAATACAAGGGTTTAATAATGAATGAGAATTGATTTATCGAACTGCAAATTATTTTGATTTAACGGTCTATGATGTCATAAATTACAATTATGTCACATGTAGAATAAGCTCATATGTGTTCCATTTTATTGCTGTATAGATTGTAGAACAAAATTCAGTCTGATGCATTGATTTTCATTAATTATTGAACACCCCTCATACTAACTGTGCTTGACGTTGATTAACTTCGTTGATGCAACCAGTGATGTTACCAGCCAAGCCATGTTGTCACAAGTTGAACAATAATAAGGAAAAGTTTAATCTTGTTGCTGCCATACTGACAGTCATATGTTGTTGTTGTTGTTTACAGTTTGTGATGTGAAGTCATCATGTAGTGTGCAGTGTTGATTGTGTTGAAGGATTTGACTGCATCATTCTGCTTCCTGCAGCGACCAGATTTTGTCTTCATGGATGACTTTTTGGCCGAAGGATTGCTCCGGCTGTGTGTTCACCTCGTAAAGGTAAACTCGTCGCCTTTTCTGACTGTTAGTGCCCTAACAGAACAGCAGAACCAGCTGGTGCAAAATAACAGTGGTGTCAGAAATTAGTATTGTTTTCACAGCATTGGGTAACAGTGAAAGACGATATCAGCTACAACGTTATAAGTTTTTATGCACGAAAGCAGGTACTGCTTTAGCCTGTCTTAGCCATTGCAATTCTGTCTGTCTGTCCATCCATCTGTCCGTCCGTCTGTCACACAGGTGAATCAGTCAAAAACGGTGCAAGCTAGGATCATCAAATCTTCACCATCGGCTGCCTGGAAGACTCTAGTTTCAGGAACTGTAAAGCTTTTTTTTTATAAATTCAAAGGGGGTCACCTTAAACAAGGGTGCTAAATGAGAGGGGGTGGGAAAAATTTGAGATTTTTAGCCATTAAGTGGCTGTATCTCAATAACGGTGTGAGATAGGGCCTAGGTTACTATTAATCACTAATAGGAAATCATACACTGGCTCTCGATTGCCATTGAATTCAATGACCTTGGGTGATATTGAATGCCAAAATAGGGGTTTTATGGATTTTTTGGCAATTTCAGGCTGCGAGACACATTTCAAGAGCAAATTGCACCAAAATCAATTATGATAGACGTGGAGAAGCTGCATATGAAATTTTCAGCATGGAACGTAGATTTTGATAGTTTAAGTTTCGATTTTCTAGGTTCAAGGAAACCTGCGCATGAGGGCATCAAAGAGCGGTACCCCGTAAAAGTCGTTATTTTATCGTTGTTGGCCAGTCTTTTGTGAAAACGGTTGCAGATAGGCAATGATGAGCTTCCTGTCACAAAAGCACTAGTGACATGCTTTTTAGTTGTATCAACGTCGATGACTTTGAAAGACCCTGAGCTGCCAAAATAAGGGGTTTTATTGATTTTTGCGATCTTCGGCTGCAGCACATTCCAGGAATGAACTGCGACGAAATGGCTGGAGATAAACCGACAGTTTGTGAACAGGAACTGCTATAGTCTTTCGCCCATCTCGTGAGGATTAGCTCAGATTTCTTGTTGTTACTTGTTATAGTGCCCTGCAATATATGAAAACAGTGAATTATGAATGCTGATCACGGTGAACGCTTGAACACAGTGTTCAACTTGACCACACTTCACTGCAACGATTGAGGCAAATTGTTGTTTCCAGAACTGTCCTGTTGCTTGATTTTTGCAACAAGTGTGTGTGTGCCACTTTTTATGCACTACCCGGTGGTTGTGTTCAGAAATTTTGTAATCGTTGTAGCACTGATGTAGTAGTTATAGGACTAGTAATTGTTATCTTCAGACGGTTGTTGTAGTTGCAGCACTGAAGTGTGCTTGGTAGTTGTATAATTCTATTGCAGTACATTTTGCATGCATTTTTGCTGCCCTAGCGTCCACTGTGTTGTTGCAGTTGTGACATTGTGGTAGTAGTTCAGTGCAGTTGTAGTTGTAGTACTTGAGTTTAGTTGTTGTCGTTGCAGCACACGTATTCTTGGAGTGCATTAGAGTTTTTAGAGTCGGCGCTAAGCTACATAAATTAACACTTTGTTTACCTGTTTGACGTTTTTGCTGGCCCAGTGTCCACTCTTTGTAGTTGTCGTTTAGTGCAGTTGTAGTTGTAGAAGTTATAATGGTTGAATGTAGTTGTTGTCGTTGCAGCAAATTTTTGCCGGTATTCCTTCTGCCGTGGTGTCCTCTTTGTTGTTGAAGTAGTTCATTGCAGTTGTAGCTGTATTAGTTGAGAGTGTATAATTGTTATCATTGCAGCATATTTCTTTGACCGCACTAGATGTTTTGTGAATAGGTGCTACAGAAACTGATGTTTTACATACTTATTTTGTCATTCTTTTGCTGCCTCAGTGTCCACTCTGTCGTCGTAGTTGTAGTTGTGTCTGTAACTGCAGTAATTATAACAGTAGTAGTAGTTTTTGTAGCACTGGTGTAGTTGAGCGTAGTTGTTGTTATTGCAGCACATACCCCCAGCGTTTCTGCTACCCAGGTGGTCGCAGTATTTCTCGGTGTTCAGTCTGTATTTGATGCATCCAGCCTCAACGGTCAGACAGATGGCAAGCAGCATATTCAAGTTCATCGGTTTGGCTTTATTCAGTTCTGCTTTACAGCTTTTCTCACATTTGTCATGATTAAATACTGTGCTGTAATGTTCTACTTTCATTCTGATCTGGCTATTTCTAGTTGTGTTTAGATGTTTGTAGAAGCTTTGGCAAGCTGCATTTTTAAGTTTATCGACTTGTCTGTCTGCTCAGTTTTGCTCATATCGAACTATGTCATTTCTCGTATTTTTCATGATTGCTACTGTACTGCTTGTATTTGTGTGTTTGTATGTTTGCTATTGATTTACTTCAATATAATGCTTATGTGATTGATGCTTGCAATGAAGTTATCTTACTTACTTACTTCACTTTGCTAAAACATCCTTCAGCTTATGTTTCTACATGTACGTTTATATGGGAGGGGGATTTTCTAGGGGATTTTGTCCTGCTTTTGTATGAAATGTGCTTGTCATACCACTACAGAGACGTGCTTTTTTATACTTTTTATTTTAGTAATTAATACAAAATAAGTGCAGTTTGGAAAATGCAGCACAAAGAACATATTCAGTTATGTGATTTTGAGAGTTGTCATTTGAGTGTTTTTTGTAAATCGCTGCTGCAAAGATTCATCAGAGCAACTGCTAAACTGATGTAAAGAAAAACCAGTTAGACTATTTTGTTAGCTGTACGGAAATTGAGATGCATTAAACAAAAGACAGTCCAAGGCAGATTTCGGCTAACTACCGGTACCGGTATGTTTGGAGTTGATTAATGTCAGTAAAAATTTGTGCTAGCAGTTGTAGCGTTTGGCTCTTTAGGTGCAGACCTGAAATATTTCTAATGTGATTTGCGTGATTTTTATGATGATGTTGATGTCGATGGCATGTTTAGTGGCCAAAGACAGCAGTAGTCCGCTGGTGCTGAAGCTGACACTGCACAGTCTTGTGTCAGGCTGGGAGCCTGATTTAACGCTAATCACTCAGGATCACTCTGAGCAAGATATGAGCAATGCTCCTACTGCACTGAGCATTAGACCTTCTGTCATACAGCTGATTGGTTGTCATGGTGAGATACTGTCGTTTTTGTGCATTGTTTTTTTTTCTTTTGTTCCTCTGACCTCATTTTTCACCAACTATAATAATGGTCACATTTATAGTTGATGTAATGTTGATCTTTAACTCTGGTAAACATCTGAACTAACTTTGATGCATGTCGGTTTTGCATGAATTTGGTGGATTATCTTTCTGCCAGAATTGTTCTCTCGTAATGCTCCACATTTGTTACTTGGCTTGGATTTCTCTCTGACCTCTCTCTGAGGGAGGCTCACAGCAGTTTTCCGGACACCATTTGGATACCATTTTCATTTAAGTAAGTAAGTAAGTAAATGATTTATAAAGCGCCAAAGTCTCAGAAAGAATCAGGGCGAATCAAGAATCTTACTGCATATGACGTCTACAGAGTTTCTCTGCAGAGACAAAATTACTAAAATTGCGCAATAATAATATAATGAATTTTAGTCAATTGGGCCTATGGTTTGTGCATTTTGCCCTGGTGCTTTGCAAGGCAAATGGTGTTTTCGATCTTTTGACATGGGCAATTTACACATTATCTGCTAAGAGAATGTACAGATCAGCACATTCACACAACTCAGCGTGATTGTTTCAGATGCTGGCAAGGACGCAAGTCATGCTTGGCAGTGGAGGGAAGGGCGTCTGCTGGCATATGAACTCCTTCTTCAGTTTCTGATTAAAAATCACCTTTTATACACGTTTGGCACGGCACAGCCATCAACGTCAGCTGAAGACCAGCGTCAGACGAAAATGCCTCAGACTTGGTACATTAGCTTATATCATGATGATCTTATAATTTTTATGATAACAGTTAGCCATGGATGAAGAAATATTTCATTTTTTCAAGTTTCTAATTGCTTGTAGAACTAGAAAATTATGTTAGCCGAGTGTTACCTGTAGTGTGGTCATCTGTCTACCTGTACAAGGCATTGCATAGCCGTAAGCCTAAACAGGAACTCTAATCTTGACCTTTGACCTTTCGAGCTGAAAATCGGTACAACTTTCACTTCTGCTGTGCAAATTGTTTGTGACAATTTTGGTTTTTTGCACTTTTTCCTTTTTGAGTCAGGAGCGGGTACAGGATAGGTAGATGGAAGGATGGGTAGTGTAAACAAGTATGTCCAAAGCAATGAGCATCACTGTGCGTCACAAGGGGGTAGGGTATAAAATGTCAAACAGACGGGTTTTGAGCCAGGACTGGAAGACAGCTACGGAAGGTGTGAAGGTGACACGTTGAGGCAGACCATTCCAGACACAGACGAGCATTGGTGACTGGAAAAGCTCGGTCGCCATGTGTTGCATAATCTGTTTCACTGCCCTGTTTAGTTTTAGCAGCTCTGAAGAATATTCTATGTGTGGGAAGGCTATCCTAGTAACACTAACACTACATACTGTGTATGGTTCTTTGTATAGGACCGAGTTGAAGGAATCATCTTCTAGTGACAAAATGACTCGACGCTCTCTTCATCACTCTCTCAAGGCTCATGGTCACACCGGTGCTCGTGGCGTCCTCAGCCGTGTTGCCGCGGTACGATAAGAGTTTGTTCAGGATTAAAAACCTGGGTTTTTTGGTTTTAAAAAACCCAACCTGGTAGATTTATTTGTTCGGGGTTACAACTAGGTTTTTAAAAGGTCCAGCTTGATGGGTTATGAGATTTTCAGGGGGTTTAAGTTATTAACATGAGCTTTGCTAGGTACTGTTTACATCAAGTAAATATTCACAAAATTGCAAATTCTTAAGCTAAAGTTTTAAAAACTTAACCCTAATCAAACGGTAATGTTCATTATTAGTTGAACAAGAAACTAAAATTGAACTGAGTTTGGGTGGGTTTCTCTGGGATGAGTTTTTAGGTGGGTTTTGGGGGTAAGTGCCCAAGTTTTTAAACCTTCTTTCTATTGCTATGTGCCACTCTGTTTTTTACTTTAAATCCATATATTATATTTTAAAGTATAAAGATTAATTCAGTAGGCTCAGGGCCCACAACCACCAACAGGGGGCCCAAACGTTAAATTGCAGTTTCTTGCCTTAAATTCTTTAATCGATTAGGCCTAAGTACCAGCATGCTTAGCCAGGACCGTATGTAAGAAAGGGGGGGCAGTTAGTGGATTCAATCTCCTCCCCAAAATGTTGGGAATTTTCAAAGTTAATGTGACAATTTTGCATACAGCAGTTCAAATTTTTTTCTGATCGCTTTGCTTACAGATTATCTGTACCTTCAGTTTTACATTTGTTCTGCCACCCTTGTTTGTTGTTATTGTTTAATCTGCATGCACTAAATTTGGTTAAAATGATTAAAATTGTTGCCACTAGATGCCATACTTTAAGGCTAAAATGCACCAAATTTGATTTCAGCTGGGGCTCTGCCCCAGACCTTGTTCCCCCAGACTAGTGTTGTGCGATACCTTCAATACCTCGATAAGTATTGTAAGTACCAACGTTTGGATGCCAGTATCGAAGAGGTATCGATACATTGAGATGCCACGATACCGCCAAGTATCGTGATAGTACCATTTTTGATACCAATCAGTTTGCAATTGAATCACTTTACTATTGACAACTTCTGCACACTGTGTGACAGCAACGAAAAAAGCACATCACATTAAAGCTTGTCAAACAGTAGTAAACATATATTTCTAAGCAACAGTGGGGCCACCCAAATGTTGTGGGGCATGGGAAAACTTTACCTCCCTCTCAACGATCTAGCGGACTAACGTACGTTTCATATGCACTTCCGGTATCGCGATATTATCGGGATACTCGATACCTGAAATGGTATCGTTATCTTGGCTCTAATTTCAGGTATTGCATAACACTACTCCAGAGCCTCTCACTGGATTTAAGGGGCCTACTTTACGGGAAGGGAAGGGAGGGGGAAAGAGGAG
>Ga0209367_1003123_pt1 | contig 22344 bp, 9 predicted proteins | sample WorMetLIZISLAND2_FD_187412 | JGI IMG/M metagenome (GOLD analysis project Ga0209367, IMG submission 187412) | Marine gutless worms symbiont microbial communities from Max Planck institute for Marine Microbiology, Germany - Olavius geniculatus... ... | reverse complement strand
ACGGGAAAGGGAAGGGGAAGGAGGAGGGGAAGGAGAAGGGGAAGGGAAAGGGAAGGTGGAAGGAAGATAGCTTATGAAACGTTAGACGGACGGACGGACGGACACAAAGGTGATTTTATACTCTGTCCAATGCTGCTATGCATAGCATTGGACAGACAAAAACTTACCAGTTTACATTACTGTGTAAGGGCGACCAAGTCACACACCCAAAACAGCAGAAATCATTTTGCTAGGACACAGAGTGATAGAACGACGAACTGGCTGCCCTTACAAACCATGTGACGTGACCCCATTTAACGTTTTCACCCCACATTATCCCAGGGTAGAGTTGCCTAAATTGGAACGGTTCCTTGATTGGAACACTTTACTTACTCGAAATCTATGAGCTGCTTACTGAAAGTGAGGAATAATTAGTATTCTACGGTGGTTTCGCTTTCGATTTTAGGTAAGTATGGTGTGTGTTATCGACTCCATTTGCAGTTAATGACGATTGCTGATTTTTGATTGATAGGCATACGACCTTAAATGCAGCATTAGTAGTGAGGATGGCACCCGCCGTATTTGTAAAGTAACTTCGTAGCCGTTAATGCTGTGCACACTAGATGTTTATCGGTGTCAGCATTTTGTTCCAATTATCGAAACTATAGATGTTTCATTCAGCGCAATTTAAACAAATTTTACAAATCACTGTGCAGCAGCACAGCCGTTGTTTGCATCACATTATCGCTCATACACCCGACACCAATAAACATCCAGTGTGCACAGCATTAGCGGCTACAAAGTCACTTGAGTTCACAAATACGGCGTGTGCCATCCTCACTACTGGTGCTGCATTTAAAGTCGTATGCCTATCAATCAAAAATCAACAATCGTCAATCATTAACTGCAAATCGAGTCGATAACACAACACACCATACTTACCTAAGATCGAAAGCGAAACCACCGTAGAGTACTAATAATTATTCCTCACTTTCATTAAGCAGCTCATAGATTTCGAGTACGTAAAGTTCTCCGATCAAGGAACCGTTCCAATTCAGGCAACTCTCCCCTATTGGCTTACAGAATAATGCGGGGTGGAAAACGTTAAATGGGATCACGTCACATGGTTTGTAAGGATAGCCAGTTCGTCATTCTATCACTCTGTGTCTTAGCAAAATGATTTCTGCTGTTTTGGATGTGTGACTTGGTCGCCCTTACACAGTAATGTAAACTGGTAAGTTTTTTATATTTAATTTTTTAAAGTAGCACTGACACTGGCACTAACAGCAGTGTATATTCGTTAGCAATTATAATACGCACTAACTATTCGAATAGCCAGCAGGCTATCTGACCGGTCAAAACAAACAATCGCAGTCACCACCTAGCAAATAACATTACATATAATGTACGCGCGGGAACGCTGAAAATGCGAGACTGGAAAATGTAGCACAAGAAATGCAGGGGTCCAAAATGCGAGAAAAACAAACTAGCGACCTATGTGTGTGGTTGATGTAGTTGCAAAAATGATATATGCGTCTAACTGCATGCAAAAAACACGTAAAACTGTTTAGTTAAAAACGCACTAATTCCTGATTTCAATAAATGTCACATATACAGTTATTACAGTTATGCAAATATCCCTATCGCGTATAAAAACTTCGGTTAGCTTCAACCGGCAACTAAGGCAAAATATAATCTAGTTTTAATGCATTTCAAATATTTTGTTGTTCCGACAGTTCGCACACGTTTGTATAAATGATTTAAGTGCGCATACACATAACCACTCCCTTTTGATATCGCACGATATTCCATAATTTTTAGACGCAGCAGTAAACACTTATGTGGCTTAACATTGAGCCACGCAGCGCTTACGCCAGATTTTAGACATGACCTCACTACTGTTGACAGTTTTCAGTTGGTGCCATCAACTGACCACAAGGCCTACTAACCAACAAGACTAGTGTCGTTGGAATTCGGCTCATTGTTTGCATAGCGCTTATACACTGTGTCAGGAAAAATACGGTGTACAGTCTGGGTAACTTTTTTCGGACAGTGTAGAACTACGCATAGCAATCAGTAACATTTTTGTGCTCCATTTTCCAGTCTCGCATTTTCAGTCGCCCCGTACGCGCTATTGACAAAAAATTCACGTGAATATTATGGCGTAAGGTTTAGAGCTTAGGATTAGTGTTAGGGTTAGCGTTTCTAAAGGATTTATGTGACAATAACTATAACACCAAAAGTTAGCGTACAATATGGGTGGTAAATTCGAGGTTCCGGCAGGCAAGCACAAAACTTGCCGACTGGTAATCAGAGATAGCCAGGCTGCTTGCTAGGCTTGAGATGCCAGTTGGCCGACCGATGATCCGTGATTGCTGCAGTTAATATCGTCAGTTGATTATTATTATTATTATTATGCACGAAAATTATTATCGTGGCATTTAGTCTAAGTAGACTTCAAGGAAACGTAACACCATTACACTAAGAGTCGACATGTTCGGCAGACAGAAAACTAGGAAAACTAGAATGAGCGTCACTGGTAAAATGTTGCGAACAAGTACGTCTTCAAATGACGCGTAAAAGTCGACAGTGACGACGATAACGTGACAGACGGTGGTAGGCTGTTCCATGCTCGGGCAGCAGCAACCGGGAAAGCGCGATCCCCGATCGTGCTGCAACGAGTCACTGGAACAACGACCGCCGGGAGAGTTTGACCGGTGACAAAATGTGACCAGTCATATAGTCTATAGAATATTTGACCGGCTGCCGGTCCAATATTTTGTTTCATCATAATAACCAATAGTGAGCAATAAACTGACGCAAACTGCAGACGTCATAGTGATTGGTATTGTACGGCAGTGACGCCTGTAGAACGATTAGGACTACAAACAGGTCTTCAATTATTTGCAATTCACGAATGAAAAATGAAGTAATAATTTGGCTTTTCAAGACAAATGACTATCAAAATCGACAAAAAATGTCTTACTTAAATCTAAATCACATATCATGACCAGAAAGTAGATTTTCAATAAAAATAAAAATGTGTAAAAATAAATTCAAGTGTTATTCGCAGATTAAATCAAGCCAAACACTGGTATTCTGGTGATAAAATTTAATTGTCTGGTTAAAAATTTGTTGCTGTTTCCTGCGTGTATCATGACGTAGGCTACAATATGTTGAGATGTAAAGAACAGTAATGACGCTGAGTGCACACTAGACACTAAACACTACAACACGTCCTGTTGTGTGTTTGCCGTGCATCCATTCACTGTCAGTGACGTACAGACGACGTCGCTGTACGTCTAAACACAGTCTGGTAGGATACCACTTGAACTGATCGGACGCCACAACTTGACGTTTGTACTTTAACGTCAGTTTTAACGTCGGTGACAACAACGTCACTCGACGGTTGTTGAGGTCAACTACAAACACAAACTCATTATCATCAACTGCCAAGTGACTGGGGATATTGTACTGACCAATGTTTGAACCTTTCTGTCCACCATGAGACTCAACTACCCGACGCCCGTCTTCACTTATCTTACACACACGGTGGACTGGATCATCAGGGACACCGTGACACACAATAAACCGACCACTGGCCAGCTGTATCGCGTGCCACGGGTTGACGACGTCATCTGAAAGCGTGACGTCAGGCAGTATTTCGCCGCGTGGATTAAACTCTTTGATCTTGCGGACTCTGCGGCATGTTACAATCAGATTGTGAATAGCATTCACTGACAGACCACAGGGCACGTCGTTTACCGGCCACTGTGTGGCATTACCTTGCAGGTCAAGTCTATGCACACAGTCAACTAAAGAATCACTAATATACAAGCACAGAAAATGTTTGCATGAAGTTATGTCAACAAATCCGCGAATGTTTGGCACAGTTAGACAGCGCAGTAAGCGGTAACTGATGTCATCGTACACCTCGACCTGATCAACGCATTTCGGTCTCAGCAGGTAAATCTTATCTCCTAATGACGTCACGCCGTAGACTGGTTTATCTTCAGGCAACGTGCGAACCATTTGAACTTCTGTACACAGACAACACGTACATGTACATCTCCACATGGCTGACGAAGTGCTATTGTGTTAATTCAACAATATTTTTTTTCTGCCAGTGTGCATGAAAATTGTAAGCTAATAGATAATTTCCGATTAAGTCTATAAGAATATGTCGTGGGTTTTTATTCTCATTTGAAGCATTTACTTGTGTGATTTCAACTTGCCACTTTCTAGCTGCTAAGTAAGTAAGTAAGTGAAACTGCCTAAACGTATTCGACGCTTAACGTCCTGTGTATTTTCGTTTCAAATATCTACCGGTAGTTATCACAGCCGCGATACGAGAGCCGTACTCAGAAATTTCCCTCGGACGGTTCAGTTTCTTTTTTTTCTTATTCGCTTATTCTCCCATTCCATTTTCTCCCTAGTTTTTTCGCTATTTCACTTTTCACTTTTTACTTTTTTAAAAAAATTCAGCTAGGTCATACAAGAAGCGCTCTCAGTTTGGTTCTTAGTTACATGGCGGCATTGTTGACTTTTTCGTGCAAAAAGACTAGAGCTGTCGAATAAATGCGTTAACTTAAGGCGTTAACGCGTTAAAAAAATAACGCACATAGGCCTGCGTAAATTAACATTACTTTTGTGAAGCAGAAATTTTAACATTCGATTTATCTACGTTTATTTCACTACCGAATAATATCCAAGTAATTAAAAATTGTTTTAAAGGTTAAAAGGTTAAAGGTCGCGTGTAGCTCCTAATGAGCGAACCCATCTCAGAGCTACGGAGCGTCACTTGTCATATGGGATCACACAGTGTTACCTGCCATTCGACAGAGGTGAACGCGCCCCGCCTTAACCCCAGCCAGATAGGCCGGTACTCGATTTACCTACCCCGGAGGGATGGAAGGCTGAGTTGACCTAGGCGGTTGGTTACATCCTGAGATGGTTTACCTGCCTACAGGCAGTCACCCATTGCAGTATTAACCGGGCCCGGCGTACAGTAACTTCGCTGATCGGATCAGACGCGTTACCACTACACCACGCCTATCACCCAGTAGCTGCTTTCACGCATAAAAATGTGCACTGAATGGCATGCAAACGTGCAAGTTAAGTGAAACTATTTTTTTCGCACGACTACTCATAACGGTGGATCGGTTTGTTCCCGCGTTCTTCACTCTAGCCCAGAGTATTGATTTAACTTATAATCAATCAGTCTGCAATATGCTGTTGTTATATTGCAATATTATGATATACCGGTACTGCAATATACTGCAATATTTCGTCGAGGGAAAACTGCGGTTTGATTGAATGGAATATTATAAGTATTCTGAAGCTTTATCAAATCTGATTGGTGATTGTTTATATTAAATAAACGAATAGACCTATGTAGATATTCGTATCGGCCATTACCATGCATATTTGATCATTGATTGGGTTAATTGACTAATTTAATATAATACTTTGTGTTTTATATGTCATAATTTATATTAATCTATAAGTGAAAGGGGTTCTTTTCACTTATAGAAAAGGCTTTTAAAGTGTAAAAAGACTTTTAATATACGGCTGTGATTTAATATGGAGCTTTTTTCATTGCAGCTTTGGCCGAATTGGTCGGATTGTTTGCCGCATTGGTATCAAGAATGGACTGGACTTCTTGGCAATAAATGATCCCTTTATTGACCCAGAATACATGGTAGGTGTCTAACATTATTCTTCTTTAGTGGCATTTTGTACAACATGTGTTATTTTGCATAATATTTGTTACATAATGTGAAGTTAACCTAAAAATTACCTGATCTCAATGTGGTCATTTGCAAGCAACTTTTAGCAAGCTGCTAACTAACTGTGTGCTCAGCAGCTCAACTTAGCCTTTTACCCACAACAGTAGTAGCTTTCAGGCTATGAGGTAAAGTTCTAGAGTGGCTGATTAAAGTGGTGGTATGTCTACGTGCTGCACTATGTTTGCATGCTAGCGGGGGTAATGATGGATGGCTACATAATGTGTTGCAGTATCACTATCATTTATTCATGCCAATCAGCTGCCACATCCAAGATTTTAAAGCGCTTTTGGTCAAGACTCGTAGGCCCTGACTCATGTCAGAAATGCTATCAAGTAGGACAGTGGACACCATACCAGACTTTTCCTTAACAAAAACCTATAGCCACTTTCCGAAACAGTTGTTTTGCATTTGCAGGCCCGAAACTGTGGAACAACAGCTTGCCAACTGACAAAACTGCATTAACTTCGAAGTACTGTTGAACAGCAGTTGAAAACGTAGTTTCTGGATGTTATGAGCCATTTTTTGTTTCATAACTCACATTACTTGCTATAGTACTGACACAGTTGAGTGACGCAGGTGTACATGTTCAAGTACGATTCAACCCACGGTCGCTATCCAGGCGCTGTGATGCAGAAGGAGGGCAAGCTGGTTATCGATGGAAAAGCCATTCAAGTTTTCAATGAGTACGTTCTTTATCATGTGATTCAGTCACTGACTCTTGTTTGCATATCAGTTTTTTAAGCAACAGTTAGGAGGGTCACATGCGCAAGTTGAATACTGGCATAGTCATCACCGTTTCTGCATCTCTTACACTTAAGTACCGCAGGGGTAAAAAATCTGTTTTAATCTTTCTTTTTTACTTTAATGAATCAATAGCGGCAAGTTTGCCACAAGCAAGGAGTTTTCTCTGTGTTACTGTAATTATTTATACAGTCAGTTTGATTTTATTTTGTTCATTTTTATTCAAACGGTGCTGACAGGAAGGATCCGAACAAGATACCGTGGGGCAAGGTCGGTGTTGAGTACGTGATCGAATCTACGGGAGTATTCACGACGCTGGAGAAAGCAAAGCTTCATATTGACGGCGGCTGTAAGAAGGTTGTCATCACAGCTCCGTCAGCTGACGCACCAATGTTCGTCATGGGCGTTAATGAAGATGTCTACGACTCGAAGATGACCATTATTAGGTGCATATATCGTTTATGAACATTATTACGCTGTTAAACTGTAACAAGAAAAGCCCAGCTAATGCAAAAGGGAACGCGCAACAGCGGTGTATGTTTGAAAGCCCAGTAAAACCAAATCTAAGTTCACCCATTCTATGTGAACGCATCATAGCAACCATGTTTCTTTTGCAGTCGCCAGAGGGCGCCAAACGATCGGCGGCTAGTTACCGATAGTGTTTTACTCGTTCTCGGCAGAGGGCATGACCTGTCTCGCTCAGCCAACGCCGTATCAAAATCACAAATTTTCTTTACACCTCTGTCATTTAGCGCCTTCGATCGAGGTAACCCCTTGCGAATTTATGGAAATGCTTTAATGATCCTGAAACTAGTCTTTCACGCAGCCGATGGTGAAGATTTGGTGATTCTAGCTCGCACCGTTTTTGACTGATCCACCTGTGTGACGGACAGACGGACAGACAGACAGAATTGCGATGGCTAAGACGCGCTACAGCAGTAGCTGCTGTTGCGCGTCAAAACTAATAATATATTATATTTTAAATGTGCAGAACAATCTGTCGTTGTCGATCTGCACTCTGATGCGAACAATGCCAAAATCTCACGATCTCTTGAAACATAAACGAAGATCATATGACTCGTGAAGAACATTGGTCGTTAAACTAAAATTTGAAAGTACACTGTAGCTTAATGGTTACTGTTTTTTGATGGCATGGCAAGGAAGAGAACGTATAAACTCTATTATGCAGCAGGTCTAACGTTTAAGCCTCGGTTCTCTCGTCTTCCTATCATGCTAGTCAAAAGATAAATTGATAATAGCTTACGTGAAGCATTATAGCAATAGCACTTATTGTGCTTTACGTGTGTGCCGGTCAGCAACGCGTCGTGCACGACCAACTGTTTGTCTCCGCTGGCCAAGGTGATCCATGAGAAATACAACATCATCGAGGGCCTGATGACGACCGTCCACTCGTACACGGCCACACAGAAGACCGTCGACGGACCGAGTCAGAAGGACTGGCGTGGTGGTCGAACGGCTGCCACTAATATCATCCCGTCGGCGACTGGAGCCGCCAAGGCCGTCGGAAAAGTGATTCCGAGCCTCAACGGCAAGCTCACTGGAATGGCTTTCCGTGTTCCTACGGCTGACGTGTCTGTTGTCGATCTAACCTGCCGCCTCGAGAAAGGGGTGAGTAAATTCAGTTGCAATTTTTGGCTGATAAATGCTGCAAAATAAGTCATTCATTCATTCAAAGTTTAATAAAAACAGACAAAACGCTGTTACACAATAAAAACGAGTGGAGCTCGATGAAACGATACGAATAGTCTAAGCTAGTCTAATACAAACTGTCATTATAGAGCATTCTTATAATAAAGTTTTTGTCATTGGTGACAAGGAAGTTGAAAGTTGTGACTTCGTTCGCGAAGACTGTATTGCTGACCTATTGAAGACCTAGTGCTGCTCACGTTCAGGAGGAAGGAGCGGATGTAGCAGGTGCTGACTGTTGCCTGTAATCTGTGAAAAAAGTTTATTGTCGGCATCGTCACAGATACTGGCGAATGTCGTCGTTGAACTGTTAGCTCGGTAACCGAGTTTTACCGATTTTCATACAAATGCTTCCAAGCGACTTCTATCGTCTGCTGAGGTGAATTCCCACCAAGCTGGAGAGGCGTAACTGTAGCCCGACAGCCCGAGGAGTTGATGACTATCGCCTGGAACACTTGATGTACGGCATCGTTAGGTAAACTATGTTGTCGTAGTGTTCGCAGAGCAAACAGTGACTGGGAGCACACAGCCAGGAGGTTGTCGACATGCTGTGAAACTGAAAACTTTCGACTGATAGTCACTCCCAGCATTTTAATCTACTCGACTCGCCTTAGGCCTGAAATTACCGACGGCGGTTCAGACTGGGATCCCTTGCTTCTTGGTCTGACAAGCACCATCTCCACATATTATGACGTCACTAGGCAGAGGAGGCCCACCACAGGTGCGTAGGTCGATCAGCTGAGCGCGTGTGTAGCCAAAAAAACAGTAACAAATTCATCAAGATAACGGTCGTAAACCTCTCCAGAGATGAAAACTGATACAGCGAACGTGATCCATTGACAAGGCGAAACACGGCGATATAACTCTCAAACAGTAACTATATAAGTAAAACCAATAGGCCTAAAATTCGATAAAATGTGAAAGCAATAACAAACACGGCAGCCATATATACGAGGGGCCAATAGTGATAGGTTACTTATAGGTTGCTGCTTTAAAACTCAAGATTATTTTTTCCCAATGTGTTAGATGGTGAATATATAAAAATATTTTGCAACAATAACTCCAAATGAAAATTATTCTTTTGATCTTCTGTCAGGTACAGGTTTATAACTTTTTCTTTTCCGGCAACTCGGTTTTTTGCTGCTGTTTCCACAACTTTGCAACTTCTGTCATGAATAAAAGTGACAACAGTTTTAGGCGTTCGTCCACTATTGTCACTTTTTCTCTTCTTCGTTTCCGTTCATTCAATTTGACGCCTATGTTTCGATGCTGTTAATTATCAGCGTTTTTGTAGCTTTGAATTGCTTCTGGGAATCTACAATCTTCCGACGTTACAAAAAGTTGTACTGTTTTGTCATATTATAACTTGGTGTCTGTCAAGAGCGCAGCAAATTGGTTGAGCGGAATTTGTGCTTTACGGTTGTTGTTCAGGCGACGTACGACGAGATAAAGGCGACGATGAAAGCGGCCAGTGAGCAGGGTCGTCTGAAGGGCATCCTCGGCTACACGGACGAGCAGGTTGTTTCTTCGGACTTCCTGACCACGTCCTATAGCTCGACGTTTGACGCCGAGGCGGGCATTGCACTCAACAAGAACTTTGTCAAGCTCATTGCCTGGTACGATGCGACATTTTTTAGCCGACCGTACTTAGGTAACGGTCAACTTGTGGTACGGTTGTCGTCTGCGCCTGTCTGTGTCTAACGGATGTACCCTGGCTAAGGGTTAGGTGTTAGAAGGAAAGCTTTTTACGTAAGTAATTAGCCCTTTGTTGAAATTATTTGCGTACAAAATTTGAGGGGTGTAGTTCAAGGATAACATTGTCAAATTGGGGTTGAATGGAGCGTTGAATGGAAGGGAGTAAAAAATATGCGTTTTTCAACAGAAAACTGGCCGTATCTCGAAAACGGTGAGAGATAGCGCTAACAGCCAAGGCTACTATTAATAACTAATATGAAGTAGCATACGCCGTTTTAGATACGATGGAAATCATCGACTATGGACGACCTTGAAGGTCACTGACAACCAGTCCGGTTGGCTATCTTAGCGACAGCTGGGCTTCTTGTCTATCTTGTCTTGTCTAGGCTACTTAGCTATTCGTAGATTTCTAACTCTTCGTGCATAAAAATTACGTTTGGATATCTGTAGTGAAATTTTAAAACTTCGCAGAATCGGCACTCGCAAAAACTTTTCGCTCGACATTGAAAGTTCCATAATCGGCCAAAGGCAACTTAATTTTCGCTCAAAAATCACCTGCATTAACTACACCGTGTTTTAATAAAGAAGCAATATTGTTTTCGTCATAACTTTGTCAAAATTACATTAACTTTGATTATTTTTTCTGGCACAAAAATGGCCAAGTCGATAGAATTATGTGAAGTGCGCTCACTGTCCACCTCACGTAATGTATGCTAGTATGCATCTTGCATCTGTCGAATCGCTCCATCATTTCTTTTTAAGATTTCAGAGAGGGAGTTCAGCTATTTTGTTAAGGGGCAAATAAACTTCTCACAACCCAGCCGGTCCTAGTTATCTATTTGCTGCGTTCATTGGTAGTGCAAAGTATAGGGCCTAAGCTTAAGATAACGACGAAAGCTGACGATCACTCAGTCGCATACTAGGCCTATAGCAAGATAAATTACCGACATGCGGCCGTCCGTGCAACGCCTCAGTCCTGTCAACCCTGAAGTTTAACCTTTTGAACGGAAAATTGGTTCATCGGTTACTTTAGCCTTGAGAAACATTCACACCAATGTTCAGAGCAATTTTTTACATGAAAACTAGGTCTGCGAAAGCCCACCCACTCGGACAAATCGCTCACCACCCACTCCAATCATTTCGGCATTTTGCCCAAATGGGTTAATCCATTATTTTCGTTAAGTTTTGTGACCGGCAGAGCTAGTCTGGTTACCTCCAACAGATAAAAATTATTTCGTCATAATAAGCATGAGCCAAGTTAGTAACTTAATACGATACCCAATAATCAACTCAACTACGGTACAGCAATGTAGATTTCGAAAATTTACTTGAAAGTGACACCCCGAATACCACTTCAAGAGCAGAGAAAGATGGGGCCAAAGGAAGAAGAGAGGAAAGGTAGAATGAAGGTAAGGAATAGGGAAAGAGTGAGGAAGGGGAAGAAGAATGGAGATCGCCCACCCATTCGCAACAACGTCATGGATTGAAAAAGTAGGCGGAGCAGAAAGTTAAAATTTTCCCACAGGCACTGCAAATTTCTGGCAGAATTCGGACAGACAGTTGCCGACGGTGAAAATTATGCGTTTTTACAGTCAGGCTTTTAGTTAAGCTCCTAAATTTTAACCAAATGAAAGTTTTTAGCCCCGAATTTTGCATTTTTAGACCAAAAATTTTTCGACAAGACAAGAAAAAATTTTCGAAAATGCTTCAACAGTAAAATTTAGGCGGGGGGGCAATTGTCTTCCCTCTTCCCCCCGGCAATGACGCAACTGCCCATCCGTTAATTATGGCTTATAAGTTGCAATGCCAATGTTGGTTGATCTACGCCTTTATGTTTTCGAGTTACGAGCTCTTAAGGGAGAGAAAGATCTAAACAGACGGACGAACAGAGAAAAGGTCGGGCGAGATCCGTAATGCGGCTAATTAGAACGGCCATATAATAAATACAGACGTGGTCGTTTGCCATTTTCTAATAACGTGTGAAGTTTTCATTGCAGGATCTGTGCTTGTATCTTGGTTTTTGAGTCTCGACTTCTCTAAGTGACCCTTACTGTCAGACAACACGTCTCTCGGCAGTGGCGAGTCATGTCGCCTATCGGCTTGTTTTTTTGTGTCAGTCAGTCTGTGTGTGGTCTGCGAATGCAGGTATGACAATGAGTACGGCTACAGCACGCGCGTCACTGACCTCATCAAGTACATCAACATCAGAGACCACCCGTAACGTTCCTTGGGCAGCCGGCATATCTCCTGATGCTGAACGCATGAAAAAAATTATTTTGTAACAAGTCGATAACGGGTTTTCAACTGTATGCACCATGCAGCGAGTCTTCTGGATGCTTATTTCTGAGCTAAACCGACTTTTGGCAGCCTTTACTGACGCCGCTTCGTTATGTTTGCAATGTCTCCATTAAGTTGTGCATTTTACTTTCAAGGGTTTTGAACTTTCGTTTAAGCACTTTCATTTGTTGCATAAGTTAAAAAGAGGCATCCGGTCTTACTCTCTGACTTTGGCAACATTAAGAATAATTTAATGATTCTGGAGGCAGAAGTCAGTCAGAAGATATAACCAAAGCAACGCTGAAGCTGTTTGTAAAAATGCACACCACACTAACTTTGTCAAAGAAATTTAAATTTAAAAATTAGTTCACACTGTAATTTTAGCTTCTCTGAATAGAAAACTGCAGTAGATAAATTTTTACTTATTCAGTGTGCACAAGTTTCAATAAAGTGCAATTCCATTATGTTAAAAATATTTGTTTTGTTCATATATATTAACGCTGGCGTGAAACTATTAGATGCCTCTTTTTGTTTGGAACAGTCTGTATTTTCTGTGTTTTTCTGACTTTGCAATTGTAGGTTTAACTTTGATGCTCGTAGCTAGTTGATACGTAGGTGCTACTTTAGAGTGAATAGAACTTTTACTATGTTTTATAAAGCTTTCGTTTTATAAGCAGTGTGGTACAGTTTGCATAGACCATGCTGTAAATTGGTTATGATGGAGGACACGGACATGGCTGGCGTAGAATACGCTAATAATTCTGTTCATGCCACATTTTTTGTATTTTTTTGTATTTTTGGTTAATGATAGTAAATGATTGCACAAATTAATCAAATTCAAGTTGGGATCCGGCTATTGTAATTTACTTATTTTACCAGGAAAATAATTTTCTCGCCAGCTGTGATTATGGATAGCTTTATAAGCGTCTAAGGCTCTAACGACAATACTTGTACGGAGCCTTGTAGCTGCGTTTGTTGCTTGAATTAAAGTCTGTCTGACTGCTTAAGGCTTTTAAGCCCCGCCAATTTCAGGTTCGTCGTTTGCAATAAGCAACACATCTAACTCTTATCTTTTCAAAGCTCGTACGTGCGTTATTCGAAAGTGACGACTTGAAGTGTCGGAGAACAATAAGCCAGCATCATTTTCTCTGCCTATCCACCGAGCCCTGCTGCGTGGATGGCTTACTGTTAGGCCTAACAAAACACGCAACGTGGACATAATTATTACGGACCGTATTGTCACTAACATGCACACATGCGTTTCATAACGCTCCGTGTCGAGTCGACCTGATTCGACCGATCACAATCATTGTAGATAAATTAATCCGGCCGCACACATCGATACGATACGCCGCTCACGCGCGCACGGGCGTCGTTCGTTTTTATTTCCCAATTTACAGATAATTGCGCCTGGCGATCGCGTCCACTTACCTTACGCCCAGACTCGGTTGCGGTCAAAAGCCAACGACATCATGATGGCCAGAAGGTCTACGGTTACGACGGTAAGCTACGAGTCAATTGTGTGCCGCACTGCAGTGGTATAGGCTATATGTGACAATCTTTGGAGTCCTATTAACGCAAATATTTCGAAATGATTCCGCGGCTGAACTGTATACACACACAGGCTATGCTAACAGACGGTTGTAGGCATTCACCAGCGTCGTCGAGTAATTATTCGATCGATAGAGTTTGATTGGCAACACTCGAACACCACACGCCGTAAAGAACGCAAATGTGCTAAAGCGATATAAGAGCTAAAGTATATGGCAACAGTTTGCAGACGTGCTGGAGGATAAAATCCCGCTGCAAAGTTAGGCTACTCGTAGGGCCTACGTTATTTTAAAACAAAAAGCCCAGCTGTCGCTAGGGAAGACGCGCTATGGCCTATACAGTTCTTGTTGCAGTACTGACCTTCAAGGTCGTCCAAGGTCGATGATTTTCATCGGATCTGAAAGGGCGTATGCGATTTTCTATATTGGTAATCAATAACACCCTTGGCCCTATCTCTTACCGTTTAGCCGCAATACATGCGTCACATAGAGACGGACGACAGACACATCGTGCCATATACGCCTACAGCATAGCTGTAGCGCGTCAAAAAGCCAAAATTAAAACTATCTGTATGCTGTGTGCGTATGGACATCATCTATAGTCATGACACTACAGTAGCTATATATCCATGTGGTAAGGCCTAATGAATGAACTGTAGCAGGACTGTCGTAAAGAGGAGAACTACAGGACGCCAATTTCCATCGAGATAGAAATCCGTAGAATAAACGACTTAAAACTATTCATAGACCTAATGTAGCTACAGAAATGGTTACTGCAATAACACCGATAACGCTATATATCTAGTCAAAACAGGAGACTAGCCTATTCAGTATAGCTCTAGTTGACGTATTTTTGTTGTCGACGATCTGCGTTTCTTCTGTGTGTAAACGATTTCTTTCTGGTCGCGAAACTAAACTTGTTGCCAGGCTTGTCGAGGGGAGGAAGTTTTCCCCGGCCCCCAACGTTTACACCAGAATGTGCCATTTTAAAAAGCTAAATTCAAAAATTTTCTCCCCAGACGGGCCTCCCTGAGAATGTTTTCCCAGGCCCCGCTGTGGCTCTCGACGTCCCTGCTTGTTGCTAATCTGCGCATAACTGGAACTATACGGGAAATAACAGTTAAATAAGGAACTGTGACGACCAAAATATCGTCCCATTTGCGTGGTTCAATTACCTACATTCTGCGACGTTTTCGGTGATACTGACGCGCAGACCCTGCAGTTGTGGAGATTTATTTGGAATGCCATCAACAGATTATCTTTTATCGTCATGCCTGAAGCGTTGCCTGTACAGTTTTACTACACTGTACAGGTATAATTAGGTCGATCGTAAATTATTGAATCGTGATGTTTTAATGGAGTCCTGCTGCTACTGAAGCATGTTGAAGTGGATCTCGAAACACTTACGAGCGTCACTTCGATCGACCCCTAATCAATCCAGGTAAGCATCCAGGTAGCCTGGTCGGGCCAATGGTGTGTAATCACGCACATGGTTGGCGTTTATATAAGCGGCACGGCGGCCACGATGAGTACGCTAATGTTGAATTGCAGCATTCATTGCTGACTGCGGTTCAACGCCGATGATGATGACGATGACTTCCACGCTGTTGCTGATGCTGCTGCTGCTGCTGGTGACATCACCACGCACTGATGCTCGCGCTATGGTAAGTCAACTTCAGCTTCCGCTTTCACTTTATTACATTTCATTCTATTTCGGTCACTCTGTACACACCTTTATACTCACGTCATGCACGCATGCAGTCGGACGTCCAGTTTTTCAATCGCATTTCTCATTTTGCATGGCATTTCGTAACTTTTACAGTTTACATGCTGCTCGATTTCAACGTTTTTAGTGTTTACATGCATTATGCTTTCATTCGTTTTATTTTTTTTGGTTCTCTGCATTTTGTTCGGATGCACAGATACACGTGGTTAGCTGCAAGATTTCGTTTGCAGAGAAACACGTGATTTTTTCTTCTGACGTCATTCTTTTTCGAACCATTTTGTTCATGCACTCACTCATTCCCGGTCAATACTTAGATTTTAAAATTCAGATCTCTTTCTCCGTGCATTCGACCAGGACCAGCTGTTTTGAGCAGCACAAAAAGATGACCTATGCCAATGTAGCTAATATGCCTTGTAACAAAATACTATGGCCCGCTACAAGATACGGTTAATCAACTGCAACTTCTCTTGGCAATTATATATACGGTGTAAATAGTACTCAGTAACCTCAGCAATCGATCCGTGACTCGATTCTTAATTCCTTACAGCATAACTGAATGTACAGCGCTACAGCTATGAAACAAACCAAAACAAAGACGGGTAGAACGTTTCGGGGTCAAAAAATTATGATCAAGGTCACGAAGCCTTTTTGAGCTTAGGCGGCCTAAAACATATTATAACTTTAAGAAAGGACGTTGAAATTTGGTGTAAAACCGAAATATGACCAATAGTATATACCGGAACAAAGAATTGGTACACGTGTCATTCTGCATGTCCTTGCCGCAAGATCAGAGGTGCAAAATTTGCCAATAGGCTTGATTAGTTGGCAGACTGCTGTAACACGCAAACTGCAGATTTCGTAAACATACTAACGTCATGCACTACAAAACCCAGTGATAAAAATCACAAGGTCAAAGTAGATAAATTCCAACAAATGGACATGGTTTTTACGCCCGATAGCAGAATGCATCGCGCGTCTTAGCCATCGTCTAGGCGTCCGTCTGTCCGTCCGTCCGTCTGTCCGTCACACTCGTGATCTGTATCAAAACGGTGCAAGCTAGGATCAACATCGATTACCTTGAACTACCTTAAAATTTCAAAAAAGGTGTTTAGTGAATTTCTCGCAATTTTTGGATTCAGCGCAGATTTTAACATTAAATTGCGGCGAAATGGCTGAAGATAAACCAAGACAACTTGCATGTAAAATTTTCAGCACTAAACGTAGATTTTAGCAGTCCAAGTTCCGACCTCCAAGGTTCAAAGAGGCCGGTGCAGGCGGGCGTCAAAGACGGCTACCCCCCGCCTCCAAAAAGTGGTTATCTTACCGCAATTATCTCGTGTAGTGTGGAAACGGTTGCAGATAGGTACAGACATGCTGCTTATCATAACAAGCACTGGTGACAAGTTTTTTATTAATGTCAACTTCGATTATCTTGAATTACCTTGAACCCCCAAATAGAGGGTTTTTAGTGATTGTTTGCGATTTCCGGCTGCGACACACATTTTAAGAGTAAATTGCGCCGAAATGCCTGAAGATGGACCTGGACAACCTGCGTATGACATTTTTAGCATAGAACGTACATTTTTAAAATCTGAGTTTCGATCTCTTAAATTCAAGGAGTCTTTCGTACGGAGGCTTCAAATTTAACTACTCTTTCAAGATGCATTAATATTTTATTGCTGTAGGCCTACATTGATTGCCAAAGTGGCAGGACCGCTGCTATCGTGCGTCACGTGAGCTTTGCTCAAATTACTTGTAAAGTTGCAGTTGCAAAGATGGGCGCCTGTCATTTCAGCTATCGGGACCAAACATTTTCTTGTTATTATCATTAGCCAATACGCTGTAATTAGGCTACGTCGCAGGTTGCAACTAGTAGGTGCTTCGCTGATCGATTTGTGTTTTTTTGTCATGCAAACTAATTAGCAGCCAATATTGGATTCGCCTCGCACGGCCGATCTGTGCCAGAGCAGCGATTATACAATAATTATTAGTACTCATAGAGCTCGTAATGATTCAGAAAAACCATTCAAAACTAACGACTCATTAAAAATCAATTTCGATTAAAACTGGGGTCGTTCCATGCAGATGCACACAACTGGACCCGACCCACTAAATAAGGAAAAATTTGGACCCAACTCACCTGACCGAACCCAATCCGTGGATGGACCCGACACGTCAAACTTAGCACAAAACATGCTCTATACAGCATTCGTTTTTTTTACTAAACAGTTTAGCGACACGTGTTGGGTGTGATGGGATAGTTTTAACGCAAATTTTGCAGAGAGTCCGTTAGACTGCCAATAAAAAAATTTAAAAATCTGTTTAGAACTGACAAAGTTATCGATCGAACTTGGTGTTGTACTTTCTCGAAGGTCATAGTGTTCATTAATCAGAATTCCTTTAATGGTTCATTAATGGTTCAAATCACTTGGCTCTCTGTGGGTGTTAGGTGGACAGAGATGGTCCGATGTTGTACCACGACCTGTACGTGAGACTGATGCCGGACAGTGATGATGGAGGCACGTCGAGCCGTGGCGCTGGACTGACGAGTCAACAGATCAAAGAGATTCTCGACCAGCACAACGGACACCGCGCCAATGAGGGAGCGTCCGACATGGAGATCATGGTACGTCAGTGACTCGACTGCAGTTTGCGTTTAGCTGCAGCACAGACGTAAAACGTAAAAATTCTTCACGAACCTAAATACCATAGGTTAGCGATGATAGTTTCATTTTTCAGTGCTCAGGAAGACACCAGTTTACACTGCCAGACCATAGATACGAAGCTAATGCATCGCGCGGTGTTCTTTTTACGTCCTAGCCTTTACTAATACTCATTGTTTCTACCCACGAGAGGATGGCCAGGCTGAGTTGACATGAGTGGCTGCAGTTACCCGTCTGCCGTCTGCCGATGGTCAACCATGGTACTAACCAGCCTGGCGTTCATTAACTTAGTTGATGCGACCAACGCCCAGTGCCCAGTGCCGATATATTATGCGGCCGTCCGCCTATACAGACGCGCAACCTTAACCTAACTATAGCCCTAACCCACACATATAGTCTAAGTTCGTGATCTACAGTGCCACAGACCGATCTGCGGTCACTATAACATAAGCGATTTTGGGGATTTAAGTTAATCTGCGGTGAGGTGCTTTTGGAGAGTATAATATAGATACTTGGGTCCGTGTACATAATCTGACTCGTAGGCCTACTTGTATAAGTGTAAACGCACTCTGAACGTGTGTATCTGTATAAAATACATAGCGTTGGAACGACAAGTTGGCGGAACTGGCTCAGCAGTGGGCGGACGGCTGTGAGTTCGAGCACGGTCAACCGCCGTTCAGTGCGGCTTCCGTCGGCTACGAGAAGCTCGGTCAGAATCTGTACATCAACAGTGACATGAGTGCCGGGGTGCGAGCCGGCGTCCAAGCCTGGTTCGACGAGAAGAAAGACTACAACTACGATACACTGACTTGCGCACCGGGCAAAGCGTGCGGACACTACACACAGGTGACGTCGCTTGGCTAACTGTCTCACCGATAACTATACCCGCTTAAATGATGCAGACGCGTCACTCATGATAAGCGACATTCAAGTAGCTCGCGTGCTACGTCGCGTTATTTTCTCGTTTTCGTTATCAGTAGGGCATATTGTACTTTCTTTTTCATTGCCCAAATTATTCTGTTTTTTCTTCTCTTTTTTCTCTTTTATTTAAAAAACAATATTTTGTTTTCTTGGTTATTTGTGTAATGCTTATGTCACTAGTCTGCTAATGTGCGCCTGTAAAATGTTATTAATAAATACTGTGTTACTGTTACTGTTGAGTTGTAAAAAACCGAACGGTTAAGAGAAAACGTTGGAAACAAACGTCGACATCATATGCCACTAGTTGCCAAGCGTCTCAGGCGTTGAGAGTAATTAAAGTCAGTCACTGAGCAAGATGCGTGATTATGCAAAGTGTGCGCCATTTTGTTGAGGTTTTTTACATCCGGCAATTTGGCATACCGGTTCTCTCTCAAGCCCGGGTGTCGGACAGTCGCCCGTACGGCAATTGTCCTTATGAGCGAATGTCCGTTCTTCGTACGAGACAGACGGGCAGACCGACCGACGGATAAGACGCGTAATGGGGCCTATGGAACGGCCGGCCACGCGGTAATAGCAAGATACAGTACTGTGGGTGTGGACTGTCAGGTCGTATGGAGTTCATCGAAGGAGGTGGGCTGCGGCATGACGAAATGCGCGTCCGTCGGTGGCATCAAAAACGCCAACTATCTCGTCTGCAACTACGGACCGCCGTGAGTATAGATCTATCATTCAAACTCCACTTGATGAAATTTGTCATGCATCTGCAGAACAACAAGTTATGCAACAGATGCTCGACATATCGGTTGTCTACAGCAAATCCACAAGTTTTACGACACACGCACGTCCGTAAAAATCGAAAGCGTACTTACTATGTGCATATCCACAATATCTTAAATTTAATATTGTTATACCTCAGCGCAAAATACCTGCACACGATTGGTCGAAATCGCGTCACATGACGTTAACAAATACGCACTGTTGCCTTCGCACTGTTGACCGGGCAACATTAAAGTCGTAACAGTTTTTTGTAATTGTTTACTTGTTGACTTGTAAAATTGTTTGGTTTTAAGGTATAACAAAACAAATAGTAACTAGCGTGTCGGTCAGTATTGAAAATTATTTCCCTCAGTTCGTAAAATGTATCTCTCGATCTTCGATCTCGGGCAACATTTTACGAACTTCGGTCACAATTTGTATACTGTCAAGCGTGTTGTAGGCCTACGACTTGTTGTCTAGCAAATCCACAATAAAGAGAAGTAGAAGGCTAGCCTTATATGCTTAATTATCTGTCGAAGAGAGTTCCCAAGATGTGTGTATGTGACTTTTCGCTGACCGTGCATACCGTTTAGCAGAATCGTCTGGTATACGGTATGTGCTATTTAGTATCCCGGTGCTCGCAGGGATTCAAAATACTGATCGCCTACGATACAAGAAGCCCAGCTGTCGCTAGGGAAGACGCGCTGCAGCCCATACACTTCCTGTTGCAATACTAACCTTCAAGGTCATTTGAGGTCAATGATTTTCATGTCATCTGAAAGGGTGTATGTTACTTCATAGTGATTAATAGAAAACCTCGGCCCAAACTCTCACCGTTTCCGAGATATGGCCAGTTTTCCCTCAAAAAACGCACATTTTCTTACCCCCTCCATTCAACCCAAAATTTGAAAATGTTTTCCTTGCACCACATCCCTAAATTTTGTACGCAGAAAGCCTTTACACAGCGCTAAAATTATTATTCGTGTAAAAAGTTTTAAGGCTTAAAGCTTAGTTACAATACATGATACGGACGGACAGAAGGACAGACAGACCCGACGACAATCGTGCCATAGACGCATATATATACAGCACAGCTATAACGCGTCAAATATTGAAACACGGATATACTTTTTGTGAATATTTCTGCTATTTGGCTTTTTTTTGGTTTAAGGATTGGCCAGGTCTATGAGGTTGGCTGCGTTGGACTGTTTTCCTCGATTCACCTCTGTCGGCAATTTTTTGTAGTACATCTTTTAAATAGAGACATACGCTTAGTAGCTACAATACAGATGTACAAAACGATGATGATGATGATGATGATGATAGTAATCATAATGACATTAGCTGTAGCTTCGTATGTGTAGCTGAACGTTGATGCTGTAGTGGAAACTGGAACAAAGAAAAGCCGTTCAAGAAGGGTGCCACTTGTTCCGAGTGCGGCAGTGGAAAAATGTACTGCACCAACGACCTCTGCGACTGTACGTATACAAATACACTCTGTCTCAAAAAACATCCCCGTCATTTTTGACTGTAACTTGAAAACCAATCATCGCATTTTGATAATTTTTGGGAAGAATATTACTGACACAACTTGCCATCAAACGATTGTTCAGTTTCTCACCTCACCCAATGTATGCTTCTGCATTACCTAGGAAAGCAGATAAAGTGAAATATGTGTTGAAATAAACAGAAAAAACATCCCAAACATTATCGATCGTAACTTGAAGAAAGATTAGCAAATTTTAATAATTTTTGGCAGAAATATTTTTCATACAACTAACTATAAAATAAGTGTTTTAGTTAATACTTCACTCAGCGTCTGCTTTTGCACTACCTGGGGAAAGCAGACCAAGCATAATATGTGTTAAAATGAATGAAAAACTGTCGATAAATTCCATCTATCCTAATCTGTGGGCCGCAACAGGCGGTCTATTATAAGGTTTGACTCTCATGCAGCAGTGTGTCTACCAGATGAAATTTAAGAATGTTTGTGAAGTCAAGAAGCGACTGGTACAGCCTGGATTGGTCTGGAGCAGAACTTTATCGATACTGCTGCCAATGAATGGAGAAAGCGTCTCCTTGCCTGTGTTCGCATAGTGGGCCAACACTTCAAGCAATTTTACTGTAGGCAGTTGAAAAATAGACAACTGGATGAAATGTCAGCCAAAGTGTTAGAAATGTGAACAAAATGTGTTTTACGCGTTATGTTAATAAAGCAATCATATCGCATTGGTAAAAAGTGATATTTCGCTGGTTGTGTTTTCCCCAGGTAGTGCAGAAACAAACGCTGGGTGAGGTGAAAAACGGAATGATCGTTCAATGGCCCATTTGCGTAACTTTAACAAACAACATTTGATTTTGGCAAAATTTTACGTCAACAATCAGTGGCATATTTAAGGGGGCACGGTGCGATGCCCCCCCCCTTGGCCCGACCATTTTATTTATTGCACGATGTCCAGGGGGTCAGTTTTTTTTTACCGGACACAGTGTATATTATCTAGTGACGTTTTCAAGGTCGCAAGATAACAAGGGCAAATCAA
>Ga0209367_1003122_pt1 | contig 22349 bp, 18 predicted proteins | sample WorMetLIZISLAND2_FD_187412 | JGI IMG/M metagenome (GOLD analysis project Ga0209367, IMG submission 187412) | Marine gutless worms symbiont microbial communities from Max Planck institute for Marine Microbiology, Germany - Olavius geniculatus... ... | reverse complement strand
GTCACAAAATTTCAGTAACTGACCAGCTAAAACGTGTGCTAATCGAATGCTGGGCTCAGCTGATCCTGAACACATTGACTCCAGCGATCGATCAGCTGCCTAAAAGGACTGATGACGGTTATGAATAAAAAAGCTGGGCAACTGCCTATGTCGAATTTCATCCAAACTCAACGTATGTGTTAATGATTGTTGATATTTTACTGTATGCTAAATGAAAATCAAGTTAATTTTATGTGTTGCTGCCAATTTAGTATGATTTTAGGCGTGGGGCAGATTTGAGTAAATCAGGCAAAAAATATTTAAATGCTGAGACTTGCAAGTTGTACACTTCTTCTGCATACAATTTCAAAACTTTTGGCATGTTACGCGCTTTTCCATCAATAAACTTCGATAAGTTATAAAAGCTCAAATATCCATGTTAAATCCATGTGTTACAGTCAAATTTGGCAGAATATCAGGGGTGAAAAATATTTATGCAAATTAGGCAAAAAATATTTAAATGCTTCATTATGCAAATTTGTCGTTAATTCTTTACAGCATTCTGAAACTTTTGACGTATCACACGACTTTCTACCACTAACCATCGCTGAGTTATCAACGCTCAAACAAATCCGGTTTTTTGGCCCACCCTGTACATACGAAGCAGTTAAAACAACGACATTCTCACTGTACAACTCTGTAAGAAATTTATATATTGCGTTAGACCTAATTGTAACAACGCGAACCCGCTCACCGTTAAACCCGCTCGGTGTGCGGGTTCGTGTGTGCTTGGTGTGCGGTATAACGAGAAGTCAGATGTTTTAAATGGTGTCTAGAAGTAGGTAAAGAAAAAATATGCGCTGCACTTAAAAATTTTTGGAAGAGCGTTTCAAGTAAATACACTGGCATGTTCAAAAACACGTCTTCCGTCAGAAACTGCAGTTTGTTTGCGGCCTCTGACGTCGTTTGAGCTTAATGTGATATGACGCAAACATATCTCCAGCTGAACTATCGACAGAAGAAGCATTAACGCTAAATGATTTCACTGACAATAAGTGACAACGATAAACAACAACAACAACAACAACAACAATACGAACAAGAAGAGCCAGTGCATTCATTGTTGTTAAATGTAATATAATTTGAACAAACATTGTATAGCTTAGATATTACTAGTAGTCGTGTTTTTACATTAGATTAAAAAATGAAACATATGAAAAAACAACTAAATCAAACGTTTTTCTCAACTTTTAGGGGGTTTTTCAAACGTGTATCTTTTGAGTTAACTGAAAGTAAGTACTGGTGAGAAAATCAGTCAGACGATGATCGTATAGGCTCTAATGTCTAACGGCGGCGGCGTAAAGATAAAAAAAACGACAACAACAGTAAGAAAAAGTCAGAACGATAAGATGAAGCAGTGTTTGAGACGCGTTACGCATGATATTATAAGTACGTATTTTGAACTCGCTGCAGGCGACTTAATGAAACAAGTGCGATTGACTTACCTTGTCGAGTACAAACCGAAACCCTTCCCTGGCTGCAACCTGTTGCTGAACATATCTACGCACAGCACAATTGATGCAACAATAACAAATTTTTTAAAGTTGCCAACACATTCTTAGCTGCAAATGTCACATACCTATTGCATCTCTGAGTTGTCTATTCGGGCCATGCCTTGATCACGACACAAAGTTACACTAGTACTAGGCAGATAGCCGCGGTTACGTGTAAAACAAAAATGCATTCGCAAAAACTATTTTACAGCAGTTTTTATTGGCTATACCGCAGCTCCTGTATAAAAATAAAAATAATACCGTACAATCGTTGTAAGTAAGTAAGTAAGTAAATAACTAAGTATTTTACGTCCAAAACACTATGTTGCCAAATGCTTTTGCGCGTAAAACACTTTTTCAAATGTTGCAAATGTCAAGTGTGAATTGTACCTGGACAGGTCCATGAGTTGTTCAATCTGCGCTTCGTATCCCTGCGGTCCCTTGGCGCGCCACATGAGCCAGACCTTGAACACGTCCACGTGTCTGCTGGACTGGATCGACTTATCGACGCTGTCATAACCATCATCACAGTCGACACTGCAGCTGAACACACCGGACTCTGACTGACCGGCCGGACCCGCGGTCTCTCGCAAAGAGTTACACGCCTCCAACAAACCCTACAACATTGCTTTTAGCATTCATTCATTCATGAAACGCAAAGCTCGCAGAAAAGTCAAGTTTCCTTTCCGTAGAAGCGCAGAGAACAAACGGTTATTGTACTGACACTTTTAATTTAGTCCAATTCTTTTACTGAAAGTTGACAGAATAACAAACTAGTAGGCCTAATTATATTTTCCTTTAATTGCAAAGCTAATTTATTAATTCAGTATTTCATTTGCTGCAATAACAGTTCTAGAAATACTAGAATATTTCTTTGTGCTCGTAGAAACGAGACCTTAAACAAAAGAATTGACGCCATCCACTAAAACAACGCCAAAATGCGGGTTTTTTTGGCCCAAATGTGAACAATGTGGACGACAAAAGTGTGCCCAAATATCTTACGTAATAAGCTTTTGCTTCGTAACTGTAGAATTACTGCATGTAGGGCGTCTTTATAGGTTTCGTAAAGTAACAGGCTAAGTAGCCTAAAACGTGCGCACCTTCTGACGGACGAGTATAGCAGAACACTGCAGTTCAACGCCCATCAGCTTGTGAGGATTCCAAGTCACCGAGTTCGCTCTACCAGAGATACAACAACAATGTTCACAATGGTAATAACATTTACTAAAACAGGCAAAAAGGTTAAATTTTCACCAAGGTTTTACCTACTTACTTAGTTATTTACTTACTTACTTACTTACAACGATTGTACGGTATTATTCTTATTTTTATACAGGAGCTGCGGTATAGCCAATAAAAACTGCTGTAAAATTAGGGCTTAATTGCCGTATACGAATTGTGATTCGAATAACCATCAGAATCATCTGTTGTTACTTGAACCAAGCTGCACCCGACATAAAACTTTACGGACATTTTAAATACGTGATTAAAACCAAAAAACTATGTATTAAGACTAGGTATGAGCCAAATCGCCACAAAAATTCAAAGTTTTTGGGCCACATTTCATTGTTTAAAAATTAGGGCTATCGGGCAGTCGCTGCTATGAGAGTTAATGGCGTTCTTTGGTAGACCTATTATCAAAATAGCCTGAAATCATCACAAATTCAAACCGAAAAACAAAAAAAGACGAAAGTGATAATAACGAAGCAGCACTAAAACAGAACACAGAAAAATAGGTCTATAGGAAAAAATTTACCGTCATTGCAAAATATTGTATTTTGTGGCTATTATTGGGCGAGTGTGACGATTGTGTTTGGACGTACAAACTTTTTGTTCACATAGTTAGGCGTTTGATGATGTACGTGACTGTCAGTGAAATGCCGTGTTGGAACTGATAATTTTTCTTCTTGAGTTAAAAAGTTATTTTGTCGTTTCCATTTTAATGACTCTGTGCTTTCCGGAACATTCACAACACGAAATACCCCAGCAGCTGCAGTATTAGTGCAGCATACTAGGCCCTAACTAACATAATTTGGAAAATGAATCAAAACTCAATAAACGTTAGAGTTATGAAAATCGTAAAATTCGTGGCTAAGAAGCACCGCGTATAAAAACTCAACTAAAGTAATACAGGTAAGTGATCGTGCTAAGTGATACCTGTGTATTCCGTGCAAAAGGTGCCGATACTTCGACGATAAAAGCAGTCCGCCTCCCCACGCCCCCTTGAACGCGTTGCCATGAAAACACAAATAACACTCCATTTTGACACCACCTATCTACCAGTAATAGTCAATGAAGATTTCCAATTTGTCAACAATCACGACTTTGATCAAAGTTATCTGTTCTGAAATTCTGGATAAAACATAAGAATAAGATTCTGCGCACATACGTCGACGTGGAACCAGAGCTTGTACTTCTCACAGACGTTCGCCACATCATCGATGGGATCGAACGCACCGAGTACAGTCGTGCCCGCCGTAGCAGCCACCAGGAACGGACATCCACCTTCCGACAAGCTCTTCCTGATCTTCTCCTCCAGATCGGCTATTATCATCTTGCCTCTGCAACCCAATTGCAATCCCATAGATAGAATGCCATAGACAGTGACTTATCTGTGGTCACTAACATAAGCAACTTCTGGGTTTTGCCTGCCAGACATGTTGCCGATTTTCGAGTCCTCACCGTGACCATTTCGAACAAGTTTTTGGCCTATTCTATTTCAATCAGCAGTAAAGCTCTATGAACTGAATGAATGCTTTTGGCTTTAGAAAAAAATTAAAACAAAGCACACATATTTAGCCCGTCCGTTGGTGGAGGGGCCTAAGATCCTGTTAGGGTCGAACTAAATCCACAGCCTTTCGGGATTAGGCCTTAAGATCAGGTGTGGGTGCGGCGCTGGGGGCGGTGGTTTCTCCTGCTCGGCTCGCTTGGGTTCGCTCATGATTGTGTGCCGAGTGGGGGTGCCGCTGCTCTTGGCACCGCGTCCCACATCTGACCATCCCATACTCCTACCCTACTCAGTGGCGACGAGTAGGAAAGATTTTCTTCGACTTCGCTGCCTTGCGAAAGGTCTTGACATCGACATTTTTTAATCGACATTTTTTTATTATGGGTGTAAGTCAGGATTCTAAATGCCCTCTCTCAAGAGGATGAGGATACATCTCTACACTTCATTGCCCAATGCAGTGCTTTAATGCTTCTTTGGAAGGAAAACCTTGAAGACTATACCATTTCGTTAGACATTTTTAATTAACATTCACTGGTTTCTTCTCGTGAAGTTTGGTAAAGCTTCCAAAGGTTCCGTCGACCTTGAGGTCTGTCGGGGTTGCGCACTGGGCCCATGAAGTGGCCTCAGCGCTGGGTGACCGCTTATTTGGTCACTCTCCCCGCAAGTAAAGGTAAAGGTACAGACACACATATCTAGAAAACTGCATTTTCTTCAATATAGAGCCTATACCAACAGCCTGATTCCTCGTTCCTTGCGTGTAAAATTTGTAGGTCAAGTTACTGCTCACACTGATTCGTTATTCATCCGATGTAAAAAGCGCACATAAGCTACCTTTCGTCGGTACGTACGTCGATCACGTTATCTGCTCCAATACCCAGCAAAATCCCAGCTCGCTTTATGGAAAAATGACTCTACAATGTACCACACACAGCGGACTTGATTTCTACTTTAAAAACTTAAGCACGTACCTTTCCTTCAGTTGCCACTCTTGACTCCCATACAGCCGCAAGCCGAATCCGATAACCGAATTCGCCGCCGAAAATCCGCCAAAAATGGGCCTACAGATGTTTATTTTTTAATTAGTTTAAAAAATCATATTTACGACAACTTTCATTTTATTTTATAGCTAAAACCAAAAGTAACAAATTAAAAATTGTGCTTGTGTTTGTAAGTCGGTAACAGTTTTAACTTTCAAACAGTTATGACTTAGTTTGAACAGTTTGCTGCATGCTTTTTCAGCAGAATTAGGCCTACTGACAATTCTGTCCTGCGATAATAATTATGGTAGTCCAGATAATAATTTATCAGCCGATAATTTTTTTAACCATTAGGATTTTTTATTTACAAAAATGTGGACTGGAGCTCTAGTGTCTCTCTCCTTTACTTTTTATTTCTGCATGTTTTTCCGAAGCCTCTATTGAATCCAAATCGAGCACAAGTATGAAGTTTCCTTCATTGTTGATTTCGGAGCAAAGGCTACTGGCCTGAAATTATTTAAAAGACAAATTATTTGCACATTGATAACTAATAATGATTTTATTTCAAATTTGTTTAGCCTTAGTCGAGTTCACGCTAAACGGACTCTGTGGCAAATGAGCAACAGAAATTCAACTTTTAATTCATGACCTCATATCGTTGACGAATAGGCCCACATAGTGGGTAGAAAGAATTTCTACCCACGTGTCACGTGAGGCACCTGTTCCGAGGTGAACATGACAAGGCGTTTGACTCCGGTCATTCCGTGCGAGTTGCAGTTCGGCAGCGCCCTCTGTCGAGCCAGCTCCACTCCGTACAAGTTGGACATTGCGCCTCCTGGTAATTAAACAATACTCAATTACTCAGCTTGCACTGACTGGTGCTGTTTTCGTAACTTTTGGCTGCAGTCGTGCATCATAAAGCAGACGACGGTGTAGTCTGTGCCATTTGAGCGTGGTTTTAGCACGATACCGCGCACTGTCTGGAGTAGTATAAACTCGTAGCACTATTGCGTGCTCGCTTATCTATTCCAGCACAATCAACAACACCTTGTGACCTTTGACGGCACCGTTCGTCTACACAAATTCCTTTATTAAAAGTTGACAGAACAAGAACATTATTAAACCTGGTCACATTTCTGCTAACAGACAGATAAATAAACGCCAGTAACTAATTTAGACAGCGTGTCAAAATGATTGATGACCGAAAGTGAGCTTGAACGGGTGAACTAATCGCCGTTAATACTTTTTCAACTCGATACGTTCCTTGGCCCAAGTCAGAAGCAGTTTAAGTTAGATGTCGCGGCTTTGCACTGACCTGGGGAGAAAATGCCGTCTCCATCGTCTTCGGTCCATCCGACGTACTGCCTCATCTTGGACAACACGACTTTTTCCATCAACGTGAACACTGGAGCCGCTTCGTACGTCGACCTGCGCAACAGCATTTCATCGCAGGCTGTTACTTGTATAGAATAAAAAAATGTTGCATAAATGCCAGCGACAAAAACAAAGTTTTTTGTTCTATTTTATATTGTTTTCAGTTTTTAAAGTTATGGGGTACACAAAAAGACGGGCATAAATTTTACAGCTCTTGAAAAACATTCTTATAGGCTACACTATTCACCACGTCACATCGTTATTGTTGAGTGAATGCCGTGACAGTAAAACTAAAAAAGTACGATTTAAATATAAAATTAAATTTGATTTGTATAAAAATTGTCAAATTGCACAACAAATAAAACATATGCAAAACATTTTTAAGAATGTTCTTATGGTACACGTAATCGAGGCTTAAGCTTACACGTCGGTGTTGACGGTAGCAGTAAGCCAAGCTGCAGCCAGACCAACGATATCAAGTCCTGATGAGATCTGATTAAAGAAACGTGGATGTCCTGTGCGTCAGCAAAACATTGTACCATACTGTGCAATGATGTAAACAAGAAATTTGAGCTAATGCTTACGAGACGCGCGAAAGCCTATAGCAGTTTCTGTTTGCAAACTGTCAGTCTACCTCCAACCATTTCGTCAAGTGTCGCTGCAGCCAAAGATCGCAAAAATCAATATAACCCATTATTTTGGAAGTTTAGGGTCTTTCAAAATCATCGATATTGATACGACAAAAAAGCTCGTCACAAGTGCTTGTTGTGATAGGCAGCATACCAATGGTGATCTGCAACCGTTTTCATGATAGACTGGCTAACAATGGTAAAATAACGACTTTTACCGGGTACTGTTTGATGCCCTCGTGCGCAGATTTCCTTCAATCTAGAAAACCGAGACTTGGACCGTCGAAATCTACGTTCAGTGCTGAAAATTTTATAAGCAGCTTGTTCTTGTTTATCTCGATTGATTTTGGCGCAATTCGCTCTTGAAATGTGCCTTGCAGCCCGAAATCGCCAAAAAATCCATAAAAACTCTTCATTTTGGCGTTCAAGGTTATCCAACGTCATTGATTTTGGTGCCAATCGAAAGCCAGTGTACGACTTCCAATTGGTGATTAATAGTAACTTAGGCCTTATCTTGCACCATTTCTGAGATATGGCGACTTATTGGCTGAAAATCGCAATTTTTTCCCATCCCCTCTCATTTAGTGCCCCTGCTTGGGGTGACCCCTTTCGAAGTTATGAAAAAGCTTTACAGATCCGGAAACTAGAGTCTTCCAGGCAGCCGAAGGTGAAAATTTGGTGATATTATAGCTTACACCGTTTTTGACTGATCCACCAGAGTGACGGACAGACGGACAGAAAAACAGACAGAATTGCGATGGTTAAGACGCGCTAAAGCAGTAGCTGCTTTCGCGCGTAAAAATCATTACAATTTTTGTATGAAATTTTTACTAACTATTTCGTAAACATTTTGTTAATCTAAGAAAATTTACATTCTTGCCTGTAATTAAAAAAAATAAAAATATGCACTAACGTTTCATATGTGGTTGGTTGCACATACACAGATACAACAGTTACTGAAGTTACTATTTCGGGTTGGTTTCATTATCTCAGCGACGTTTCAATAAATTCGAGGTCAAAGGTCGCACGAAGCCGAAGCCTGGACGATCTGAAATAAGATTTCAGGCCGCTTTGCAGCAGATGCCGCATTTCACTAGCGCGAAAGCAACAGCATCAGCAGCAACGGCAGCAGAGGTGTGCGGTCTCAGTCTGCAGACTTAAATCCGCAAAGATTTGATGATCAGCGAGTTGTCTGATCGTACAATACAACACAATAGAGCACAATGCTTTATGCGCCAGGAATTTAATGCCGATGACGCATGACTCATCACGATTTTGATGAAACAAATAATCGTTAAATGGATCTTTGAAACATCGCAAGAACAGCAGATTTGACAGCTAGACGAATGTACATTACATCAGAGTGTAGGCGCCTGATGCAGGAGATGCAGAAGATGCGGTGGCAAACTTTGTTTTAAAAAAGGCAGTTAAAAATAACGTATGGCAAATCGATCGGCTGTACATCAAATATTTTCACATTTGTTCTAGAAACGTTTCGTGTAACTTTTCAACATTTTTTGTCGCAAATGCAACACGATGTCAGTGATCTGCCTCTACAGTGTTTAGCTTCGTATATAGTGTGATCTTCCCGTTTTTGGTAATTTCAGTTGTACACGCGGAACACCGTACAAACGTTATAATTCAACCTAAACGCTACTTATCGTGATATAGTTTTATTTGCACGTGCTGATTAGTTTTATGGATCAGATAACGAAACTGTGGATCAACAGTGGACTGAAGTTGTGCTGATACATGCACTTCTCAGCAACTGTGACGTATACAGTGACGTCACTAGCAGTAGCCGTGTGAGAAGACTGCGTAACCAGTGATTGACAGCTTCTTGTTATTGCGGCGACAGATGTTGAAGGACCACGCAACCGACGACCAATGCCTTCTCCAAACTGCCTCTGATCGAGTGTTGTCTTATTTAGACGCCTCGCTTTGAGATTCAGCCTGCAGAGTAGGCTTAATTCCGTTCGCAAAATATGTCATGAAAATGCTGGGTTGTCATTGCATTTTGCTCTACTAAAGAGGAGCTCAGTTGTCTTCTTCATTATGATTCGATTCACTTTAAGCTAGAGATTGCTCTACAAGTTGGACTGCCGACATACACGCAGGACGCCGGTCCATTTGCTTAAAACCTTCTTCCCGACCTCTCTGAAAACCAGCACGCACTGTCTGTCTACATTTAAACGTCAGCTCAAACCATTCTTTTCGTTGTACGAGAACACTGAGCATGTTTGCATGCTTTTTTAAATACAAATAACGCACTATAAAAATCGCTTGCTTACTTTCGTTGAGAGAGACTATATGCTATCTTCAAGACTGCAGCATTGACGCCATTCATTCTGTATCGGAGCGCCGATCGTACTTGCTATTGAAAATCGATGGCGTGGTCTGAGGAATGTAAAGCCCGATTTCGACCCAAAGCAACGCACAAAACGCACGCAACGAACACGAGAAAGTACGCAACAAACGCCAGCGACGCACAGGCCAAAACATGCGCGGATAGATTATAAAAGCGGTGTCTAGTATTGCTTTGCGTCCTTTGCGGTTCGTTGCAACTCAACGACGCTCCATCCAACTCAACGTATAGACGACGCACGTTAAGTTGCATGGAAAACAGGTTTTAATCTTAGGTCTCCAAACGGAGACGCAGTCAAGAAAATCGACGATTAGTCAATTATTAGTCAGAAGCAGCAACAAGAGAAGACGACTCCACAGTGCCTTGGACCATATAAACGCCAGTATAGTGCAACGTATTTTCTAGTTAGTAAGTGCGTTAGAGTTTAACTAACATTAATTATGCGTAGTCAGACGCAGGTGATATTTTACACTGCTGTACGTAACATCTGCGCGTCTCCAGCTAGTAAGTTAAAAGTTATCATACAATTTGGTCTAGTTTATTCTTTACGTTGATAACTTTTTCATAGAAAAACTAGAAATTTAAGGCAAAGCTTAACATGAGTCCGCCTGGCGCCGTAACTCCGATTAAGGGAAAAATTCAGAGGGGGAGGGGTAAAATTCCCGCAGTAACAAAGTCACGTGGCCCGTACTCAAATGCATTAGCATACGCAGAACGCGCAATGTCGACTTAAAATGGATCAACATGAGCGCCTATAACTTTATTGTAGTTAACCGAATTCACCAATTTTCTTTTGTTCAAGGCCGGAGACATCGTCCTTGTTAACGCCGTTTACAGATTGTAGATATCTTTATCCGTTTTAGAGATATTTGCGCTCAAAGTCGAAAGTTTTTCTAAATCACGCCAAATTTAGACCGTTTTTTGCCATTCCAAATTTTAAGGTAACGGTGCCTCTCAAACCTTGTACCCAACTTATCATGCCTAAATGGTGGCACGTCACGCGCCAAAGTTTCGTTGGGCTACTCCTTTTACTTCCGAAGTTATAGGCGCTTATTTACTAAATTCTAAGCCAATTTTTGACCACCTATAAAAAATTGTTGGGCGACTTCCGTCCTTGGAGGGGTGCGCTAGCATGACTTGGTCATTTTCTAGTGCGTGTAAAAATTTTGGGGCGCAGCACCCCTTAATGGCCCACGTATGGTCTTCCGAAAAAGGCGATTTGGGTGGGTGCAATTTGACCTTCAGATCTCTAAGGTTACTGGATTGGAGTTCACCGGACTTTCTCGACCAACGCGGAAGGAATTGCTGTAAAACACGTACTTGTCCGATTTCAAATATCTTCATCTGTTCCGGGGATATTCGCCGTCAAACTTTGAAGTCGTTCGAAATCGGACCAAGTTCTGTATGTTTTGGCCCCTAAACTTTTTTGGGGGAACGACCCCCTCCAAATTTTTGAACCCAATTTGTAAAATTTAGCCAAGTGCAGACCACGGTAAAAAATTTCGCACCGATCGACCGACGAAGCTCAGAGATACCATGGCAAAAAGAAAAAAAAACATCAGCAGTAAAACATAAGTCTGCTCCGAAAGCCATCGCTTCCGGGCTGACTAAAAATCTGGCGACCTGTTCTGACGCAGTACTTCAAAGTCTCACGGCAATCTCCCAGAATCTCGTCCAATCCCACGTGATTTCTGCCGACCGGAAGCAGGTGCTCGAGAAGTTGCTTTAACTCGGCGGGATGATGAAAATCCACCACAAGCGACTTCGGGTCGTTGGATTCCCGGATGTAGTCGAGCAAGATGGCGACCACTTCCCGTAAGAAATCGTCCGTTTGACCAGTGGACACACTTTGTTGTCTCTCTGAAAGTCAACGGTTTTTTAAATTTGAAAATACTAATTTTGATACTCTTTTTACAGTGTGCGAGTGCGATATAACAAAATTGTTTTTAAATCTTCGTAGGCAATAATATTTTGTTAACCATTATTAATAATTAAAATTTTTATTTATAGTATTAATGCAGATGTCAATAATTGCATTTCAGTAATGTTTTGTTTCATCTTGCAGTAGTTCTAATAAGCCGTATTACGAATCTTGCCCGTCCCTCCGTCTGTCGGTTCGTTTGTATACACTGGGCCCACACATTTCTTCCAGTTAGCAACTGAAAATGACTAACACGTAAACTAAAGGCACGTACAAAGCGATAGAAATGAACTGAATTAAATTGAACTAAGATAGTAAAATGTCAGAGGAGTTCAGTATATTACGTCGTTTTAAAAACTTAACTTTAACACGCCTTAAAACTGTTTCATTTTTTAAACTGCGAAGCAGCTTGACATTGAATCAGTATTGCAGCTTGCATTATTATGACTGACTGATCGACAAAGCTCGCCAACGACCGAGTAGTAGAATGGACGTACAAACCTTCTGCTTGTTCGGCGCTGTCCATAGCGACTTTCTCAGATGACCTCGAGGTGTCTTCTGCAGACCTAGCCGATCTATTCAGTTGTACAGTGCTGATTGTAGTCAACTGCAGCGACCAACGCGGCGTCAACTGGCGGCTGCTGCTGCTTGGTGCGACATCCCGTTTCACGAGAGAAAGGTCTCTCGCGCGTACAGGATCACCTGCAGCGGATCGGAAATCACGATGTGGAATGGCGGATTAGCTGTACCGAAGATTGTTGTTGTAGCCAATGTAAGTAAGTAAGTAAGTAAATGATTTATAAAGCGCCAAAGTCTCAGAAAGAATCAGGGCGCATAGGATGATGGACGCTAGGTGGCAGAAAAGGCAGACTGAAAGTAGTGGGTCTTTAAGTGACATCTGAATGTAGCCAAGGTTTGACATTGACGAATTTAAGGAGTTAAGAAGTTCCGAATTCTCGGAGCAGAGACACGAAAAGAACGAGAACTAAAGGATAAGTTATGCCGTGGAATTGCAAGTAACTGACTGGTAGAAGTGTTTCTGATGACTGACGGCATTTTTGACATAAAGAGTCAACTGACGATCAATGACGTTGTGATACGCCGCGACGATGATGATGTTATAAAATGCGAGATGACGACGATACGCATTCTTTTTTTAAAATTATACGAGGAAAGTACAGTTTCTCGAGTACAGGTTGCATTTTTCAGTCAGCGTGTTAAAACATTTAGAATTTATTTCCCCACTGCCACGTCCACCGATTTAACTGATCGTTCATAGACAGCATAAAACCCGACTTACCCAGCATAACTGATGCCAGTTATACGGGTTAAATTTAAAAACGCGACCTTGGAGGTGCAATTATAGGCTACCCACAAAATGGAATTTTTCGTAAAACCACATTTTGGCCCCTAGGGAATGCTGCGCCTCCAAATTTTTACACAAGCTACAGAATGGCCAAGTCTTGCTAGGGCATTCCACGCCAGAAACGGGGGTTCCACCAGCAAGTTTTTTTACAAAGGGGGTCAAAAATTAACCTAAAATGTAGCGTTCTAGTCTCTATAACTTTTGAGCTAAGGGGAGTAGTCTTATGAAACTGTACTACGTGACGTGCCGGTAAGTAGGAGTGATAAAGCAGATAGCCTACAGCTTTTGGGGGCACTGCCTCCTTAAAATTTGGGAAAGCAAAAAACATCTAAAATTTGGCGCCATTTAAAACAATCTTTAAGTTTGGTCGCGAATATCTTTGAAATGGATAAAGATATCGACAAGCGGTAAACTGCGTTATCTAAAGTCATCTATTAATCGTTAAACAAAAAAAATTGGTAAACTTTGGTCCACTAACAAAAAGGTTCTGGGGCTAATATTTACTCTCCCTAAGTCAAAAATGCGCGTTCTGCGTATATGCTAAAGCATTCGAATTTGGGCCACATAACTTTGTTACAAGGGGAATTTCAAAAAACGGTAAACATCTTTATCTAACGCCATCTATTTTCCGTTAAATAAAACAAATTTGGTAAATTTTGGTCCACCAACAAAAACTTATATGGGCTAATGTTTGCTCACTCGAAGTCGACAATGCGTGTTCTGCGTCTGTAATGCATTTGAGTTCGGACCATGTGACTTTGCTGCGAGAAAAAGTTTAACCCCCGAATTTTTCCCCAATTGCACTTACGGCGCCAGGCGGCCTCACGTTGGGCTCTGCCCCAAATTTCTACTTTTTTTCTCTTTACGATATCTCAGGGCTCCGTCGGCCGATCGCCGCGAAATTTTGAATGATGATGCAGAGTGTGTTCGATTAAATAATAAGAGTCCAACATTCCAACATTTCGGGGGCCTTCCCCCCAAAAAAAATAGGAACCAAAAACGTGCAAAATTTGGCGCGATTTCGAACGACTTGAAACTTCAGCGGCGAATATCTCTGAAACGGACGAAGATATTCAAAATCGAACAAGTACGTGATCTACCGCGATTCCTCTCTCATTTGGCGAAAAAAGTCCTATAAATTTTGGTCCACTAATTTCGGAGATCTAATGGCGAAATCGTATCCACCCAGAATGTCTGCTGGAATATGGTCTTCCGCCTAATATTTTCTCATAATAAATGGGAGTCCGTTCGAGCTGTAATTAATGGCTGTGACAGACTCGACGTGAAACATTTAATTTTACTACGTAAAGTTAAGTTTTATAGGCGTATATTTCTTGATAGGCTATGTGCTGCATAAGTTGTTTTGTGCCTTGTTGTCGACTGGCAGCCTACATAACAGTTGCATGATGTTAGTTTTTACAGTTAATGCAGTTGAAAAAATTTATGTCGATTTTAGATTAAAAAAATTAACTGATTGCTGTTTTTATTTGTACATTTTCTGTATGTCTGTCTGTCAGTTTTTGGTGTTTTTACTGTATTTTATCTCTCGGATATATGTACTGCATTGTATCTGCTATTTGCGAATAAAGGTGCTCACTTCGGCCCCTAGAGAAAGCTGCGCCCCCAAAATTTTTACACGCGCTAAAAAATGACCAAGTCTTATTAGCGCCACTGCGCCATCGGGGACGGGGGGGCTCCTTTACAATTTTTTTACCGTGGGGGTCAAACATTGGCCTAAAATTTAGCGTATTAGCCGCAAGAACTTTGGAGCCAGGGAAACTTTGCCACGTTACGTGCTGCTAGGTAGTGGCGATAGCGCGGGTACAACTTATGGGAGGCGCCGCCCCCTCAAAATGTGGAAAGGCAAAAAAATGTTCAAAAATCGATAGGATTTACGACAACTTTTGACTTTGACCGCGAATATCTCTGAAAAAAATAAAAATAAGGACAAGCCGTAAACGGCGTTATCAACCGCATTCCCTCCCGCGTTGAACAAAAAAATTCATGCTCTTTGGTCTACTAATGTCAGAGATCACCCAGCTACTGTTTACCCACCCTAAGTCGGCACTGCGCGTTTTGCGTATGCCAATGCATTGCAGTTCGGGCCACGTGACTTTGCTACCGGGGGAATTTCAGCCCCCTAAATTTTCCCCCAATCGGAGTTACGGCGCTGAAGGGACTCACGTTTGGCTTTGCCCCAAATTTCTAGTTAAAGTTCACCGTTTTGTGCTTAATGTCACGTTAGCCTATATCTGGTTATATTGTTTGACGCAACTGTAAGCGCTGTTTCCGCTTGGTTGTTCCTGTCACATTACTGCTTTACTGGGTTGTTATTTGTACCTTTGACGGATTAAAGAATGATGTATTGAACTTGAACTTTTTGAAACAGTTTTTGATGCGCCACAGCTATGGTGCTTAAATATATCTATTTTTAAAAACACGCAAAGAAAGCTCAAAGTAGCCTACGTTGCTTATAATCACAGACACGACGAGTACACAACGAACGATGCAAAATTAAGAGTAATGCGAATAAATTTTAGCGAGTGTAATATTCCAACAGAAGAAACGTCAACATTTCTTCAGAAATTACGAGGGGCGACGGGAAAAAGATCCGAACTTTAAAACAGTTGCCGCCATCACAGAAAATTCTCATTCCATTGACCCAACATGATATGATAACCTCCTAAGAGACAAACAGACAAAAACTATTTTTTGTTGTTATTGCTGTTGCCAGTTGCTAAATAGAAATCGGTCGCAAACGAAACAAACACGACCACGGGGTCCAATGACCGCTAATTTGTTGCGGTTCACATTGATGAGAAAACCGACTGCCATTTTGCCATAAGTTTTTACGGTATACTGAACGCATAAATATATCAACGCAATAGGCCTATTTGGTGCAGACAACAAGTAGATAAACCAACACGTATATAGGTCTAGTAAAACGGTTCTGAGATAGACATACAACACGCGTTTACGACGTCACAGACTTTGCATTATAAAACGCGAATGACAGACAACTGCACAGTGACAATACTCTATTGTACTAAGTTCAACCATCAGGACCTTTTTTGAATCACCGATGTCTGTAATTTTGACGACATAAAACCGTTCAATATTTTGTCATGATGTCACAAGGGTCACTGATTTTCTGCAATTCACAAAAATATTGTTCGAAGTAGAAATAGTAAATCTTACAGCGAACATTTCTAATAGCAAGTTCGTGATATCCTATGTGTCAGAAGCTATGGTATTTATAAACCTTCCTGTTGAATCGCACCGTACAACTCAACCTATCTTTATACGCCAAACATTACATCTCAGTAGGCCTATAGCACTGCTCCTGTCAAAAGCCAGCACCACCTGAATCGCGGTATTCAGCAATTCGTTGCTGGTGCCGGCGATCGGCTGAACGCGGCAAACGGCGATCACGTGATCGATGACGTCATTGAGTTGTAATCGATGACGTCATCAGTGACGTCAGACGCACCTGTCGATGGTCTTGTAGACTGTGCGATAGATCGTGCGATATTTGCGCCTCGATAAACAGCCACATACACAGAACACATACAGAATGACACTCGGTGATTCGGTCAACACGTCAGAGTCTAGTGCCCGTCTTACACCATAGAGCCTGCTGCTAATAAAAAAAACACCCATGAGCTTGCAGTTGCACATGATGGGACAAACACGATTTTTGCTTTCTTAATAGCTTAGGACTAAAGCGACTATACACGAGGCATGCATGAAACTGAGGCAAAAAATTAACGATACATGTAAGTAAGTAAGTAAATAAGTTGCTCGTAGACATGATTTAACAAAGGCCTACACATGTATTCGTATATACTGTAGACAATTAGATATACTTGTTACGAGAGCAGTTGCTGGACTGGCCCGTGGTGTGATTAGCGCAGTCTGGAATAGCCATCAGCCGGTTGATCGGTCGCTGGTATGAAAGGTGGATCGTTTCACGATGACAACGTCTACACATGGCAACCATTTCAGTCAATCAGTCAAACAATCCGAAATTTTTAAAATGCCCAAAGAAATACAAAGAAATAAAAAAATAAAGAAATACAAACTGACGCTAAATCCACTAGAAAGACAGGTTAGTTGGAGTCCAGTCCAAGAAATAAGTCAGAAGAAGGATTTGCTAAACAGATGAGTTTTTAGTCGCTGACGTAAGCTGGATAACGATTCGGCAGACGTCACGTCGTCCGGCAGGTCGTTCAGGTCCGTGGGCCGACAACCGCACTAAAACCGGCTAGCGACGGTTGTCAACTTGACCGGAGACACTGCCAGACGATTACTGGTAGCAAAACGAAGAGATCGGCGTCCACGTAGGTCAACGATATGGTCTGTGCAAGATTATGTCTAGACCAGAACGGCGATCTTGTACTGAACTCGCTCCGGCACGCGCAGCAAATACAATGCTGAAAAATCGGTAGGCGGTCATGTTCAGAAGTCTATAATTTCGTCGTTTTTCAACAGAATCATATTTCACTTAGCGGTTAAATGTAGAACGTTTCTGTAAATGAACCTGTAAAATTCCGTGTTAAAATTCCGAGCGGTTGCTGAGAAAACGGCAAAAAACTTTAGGGGGCTACTTTTATGTGCGCACCCTGTAGAGAGAGACGAGAGCGCTGGTGATGTGGAGCGATCGACGGAGAACGTACGTCAATCGCACAGGCGCGTTCAAAAGTGACAAAAATAAACTGAAGCAAACTGAGCAAAATTGTCAGTTCGCTCTCTTTATACACAGTTCGTGCAGTGCAAATAAACTAAACTCTCAACTCTGAAATTTAATTTAGTTTAATTCAATTTATCTCGTTTGCTACGTATGTTCTTTAACATACCAACAGTCTTGCATCACTGGAACTTTCTTTAGTATACTATCTACAAAACTACGTTCAGATTTTACCACCGGCCGCAAGGTTTTGTTTTTGGGTTGGTTTCAAGACACAAAAATGGGAACTGATTTTGACCAAATTATATTTTATTCAACGCGTTGTCATGGCCCGAGAAGAAAGTGATCATATTTTGGTGGCGATCTGTAGATTTTATAGACTGTCAGCCACACGTCGTAAAGTTTTACCTGTATTGGCAGTTAGGACCTTCATACTCCGGCGTACACCGACAGATGGCGTTCGCGACACACATTCCACCGTTCAAGCATCCTCCAGGACAGCTCTCTGATATTTCACACCATTCGAATAATTTATTTACTGCTAAAAGAATGAGCCGGAATTGTTATCAAATACGGCAAAAGTTTAAACATCACGGATTTCAACTGTCTTAAACATCATCACATCACACGTTATTAACAATTTATATCACTGTAAAGTTTGCAAAAACATGACCACGTGTTTCCAATCTATTTTACTATCTAACTCATAAAGCTTGAATTATAAGTCGATGTCACTTTTTGCACGTGAACTAATAAAAGCTAAAAACGAATGCAGAGCACAGAGTACTACTAACAGACTAGTATGCTGTTACTGCAACATGCGTTTTCTTTCCGTCGCAGAGAAAAGCCTAATTTAGCATAAAACTTAAACTTAAGTAATGTCTAATAGCATGGAAATCCAGTGCGATGCAACGGAAAGACAAAAACATAACGTCTTATGCTTGCCTAATCAACACACGAAGCAAAAAAAACGAAGAAACAACTTAAACTTAAACTTAAACTGTCAACAACTTACAGAAAAATAAAAAGCACGATGACGAAAGAGCAACAGCACAAAGTAAAAAACGCAGAAAAAAATAAGTTGATAAAAAATTATATCGATTAGGCATATCAGAAAATATTATATTATCATCTTTCACGACGAACCGTGTTCGCACTGTTGGCCGACGTATGCCCGCGGACAGCGGCAGATATTGAGACCGACGCATTGACCACCGTTGACACAATCCGGACTGCAAACGACTATATAGTTTAGCGAACACAATGCACACATTATTGATGTAAATTGATCGTATATCCTAGCCATATTGGCCGCATGCATATGTATGGGTTGGGGAAAAACTCCGTGATAATATTTTTAAAACTAGAAAAGCAGTCGTAGCCCGCAGGTACCTCCACCAAGGCAAAGCTATTCGCCAGGTGGCGTCACCATCTTCGCTTTGCCAACGGTTTCCTTGTGCCCCCTTTAAAGCAATGGTAACGAAAATTTCAAAGTAATCCAGAATTCAGGATTCCTGCCGGATCACCCAAAAATTTAATCACTGGTAGCTTATGCCATGCCCGACATTCCCTCAAAATTTCAGAGAAAGATCCGTCCATAACTTTTTGAGTTATCTTGCTAACACACAGACAGACAAACAGACAAACAAACAAACAAACAAAAACCGGCAAAAACATAACCTCCTTGGCGGAGGTAACAAGGCACACCTACAGTTATATCCGCATTTCTGCTGTTACTGTTTTCAGTGAGTAAAGATTTGTGCGTGCTTTTCAGTAAAATTCGTCTCAAAACGAAGCAAAATGCGTTTGTTGGATGGTCTCAGCAGCTCGGAAAGCGAAAACGTAAAAGTTTAAAACCCCCAATGCAAATTCTGTGTATGCCGTTGTAAAATAGCATAACTGGCGTATAACGTAAGTTTTTTCCGAGCCACTAAGCCCGTACCGCGGCGCTGATCTCCGTTAACTTAGAGTTCAGCCAGACGCCAGTTTACATTGCGAGACTATGGATACGGGACTAGTGCATCGCGCGGTGTGACAGTTTACGTCCCAACTTACGCCGGTACCCAATGCGCCTACCAACGGAGAAATGACCACGCGGAGTTGACACTAATAGGGTGTTTACACGATCGAGCAAACATCGAGCAGCTAGCTCGACGTTCTATGGTAATAAGCATGCTATTTAAGAGGGCGGGCGGGTTGTAATTGGAAGGCCTATATAACACGTGATCAGCTGTGGGCTAAGAGCCTAAGCCTACATTAGAGTCAAGGGGCGAGGTTCCAATAGGCCTGTCTGAGCCAGCTCGATGTTTGCTCGATGTTTGCTCGATCGTGTAAACACCTTGTAACTAGCAACAATTGTAAAATAGTTTATATTTACAAAAGCAAATAAGCGAGAAAAAAATGTAAAACAACTAAGTATCAAAAATCTCGGAATCCGCAAACAAGAAAAATACAGGCTCACCCCTATATAACACGTTACGTAATTCATCGAAGAGTAAGTAAGAAAGTAGGTAATTTATATAGCACGTCAACTGTAAATACCCTCAAACGCGCGCGGTGCACCAGTACAACAAAAAGTAGAAGTAATTGAGCTGGCGTCTGAAAGTGGGCAGACAATAAGGTCGACTTACACTTTTCGCAAGCAGCGCCATGAGTTCCCGGTAGACAGAGACAGAAGTTGGGCGAGACGCATTGACCACCGTTTATACACTGAGGACTGCAGATCGCTGCAACAACAACAGTACAACGTTTCCGGCTACACGAGGCTTCAATGAAGTACCACGCTACCGTGTTTTTGCTAACGAATAGCTTTTTTCGCGACATCGTGTATGCTGTACGTACGTATCTGGCAGTGAGCGCCGATGTAGCCGAGCGTACAGGAACATTCGTTGGGAGCCGAGCAATAGCCGCCATTCATACACGGTGTCTCGCAAACAGCTGCAAACGCCAGCCACTACATTGCTCATACACTAACTAACATACAAGTCTAAGCGACAATATTAGTAAAAACTCGAATTCGATAGCTAGACAACAAAGAAAAAATATAGTGTCTCTGCAGTTTGTACATGAATACTGTTTGAACGAAATGACTAAATCTAACAAACACTTTGTGAATTTCCAAAACTTTAAACGCAGACACTGCGCAAACGACGAGACTAGATATAAATTCACTCATGCGTCAATTTCGAGCAAGCAATATTTAAGCCTGCCTCTCGAAATGTTAAAAACTTAAATTTTTCGCGTTTTTCGCAGCCATTTGCGTCGCATATAAAACCGAAAAAACGTTGTCACGAAATGCGTTTTGGAAGCTATAAATGCGGAAAAGTGAGGAAAAAGCGAAAAAAGAAGAAACAGGATAATGTTCATACGAACACCGGGTCTGTCCAATGCATTCCGATAGTTTACAGTATATGGCCGTATAAATATAATCAATGAGCTGCTTAGATTGGTAAAAAAAATCAAACAGTTCAATTTCAAATTGTACAGCAGCAATGATCCTTTTATCCTTCTCTATTATTTTAACTAAACGATAAACATTGTCAGTCATGAGACCGTTCGATTCATCATCAGCACTTTACTATAAATGTTCCATCGTCATCATGCGTCTATCTTGCACCGTTATAGAGATATGGCGCCTCAAATATTGGACGCACAGACGTGGACACGAAAAAAAGATGGAAAAAGAGCAAAAGAAAGAGAAAGGGAAGCGAAAAGGAAAGGAAAAGAAAAGGGAAAAGGGAAAAGGAGAGAAAGAGAAAGGAAAAAGAAATGAAAAGTAAAGAGAAGGGGAAAAAATGCAAAGAGAAAGAGAAAGGGAAAAAAGTGAAGGAAAAAGGGTAAAGGAAAAGAAAAAAAGAATGAAAAGGGGAAGGGATATGGAAAGAAAAAAAGGAAAGAAAAAAAGAAAAAAAAGAAAAGGGAGAAGGAAAGGTAAAGGGAAGGGGAAGCGGAAGGTAAAGAGAAAGGGAAGGGAAAGGGGAAAGAAAAAAACAAGGGAAAGGAAAAAGGAAAGGGAAAAAAGAAAAAGCAAGGGAAAAGAAAAAGGAAAAAAATGGGGAAGAGAAAAGGAAAAGGAAAAGGGAAGGTGGAAGAAAGAGCTTAAGAAAAGTTGGACACACGGACGCACGCACGGACGTACGGACACTCGGGTGATTTTATATTCTGTCCAATGCTATGCATTGCATTAGACAGATAAAAACGAGGAAAGAATGAAGTAAGACTGTAAAAGGGGGAAAATGTGGACCTCAATCAAAAATCATGGTCCTATGTCCTTGGCTAGATGGAAAATAATCCGATCGGTGGCCTTAGCCTTGTTTCATGAGGCTTTGCTAACATCAATAGTGTGGAATAGAAAAAAATCGTAAAAACAGTGCAAGGGGTATAAAAGCGTGTACAAAGCGACAGAAATGAGCTGAACTTAAATATTTCAGTGCAGTTCTCTGCAGTTCATTTCAGTTGCGTTGCTCGGACTGAATTAAGCGAACGAACTGGCGGTTCAGATCATTTTATTACCTCCGCCAAGGAGGTAATGTTTTTGCCAGACTTTGTTTGTTTGTTTGTCTGTCTGTTAGCAAGATAACTCAAAAAGTTATGGACAAATCTCTCTGCAATTTTGAGGGTATGTCGGGCATGGCACAAACTACCAGTGTTTCAATTTTGGGGGTGATCCGAAAGGAATCCTGGATTCTGGATCACTTTGAAATTTTCGTTACCATTGCTTTCAATGGGGCATAAGGGAAACTGCTGCAAAACCGAAGATGGTGCTGCCAC
>Ga0209367_1003121_pt1 | contig 22351 bp, 17 predicted proteins | sample WorMetLIZISLAND2_FD_187412 | JGI IMG/M metagenome (GOLD analysis project Ga0209367, IMG submission 187412) | Marine gutless worms symbiont microbial communities from Max Planck institute for Marine Microbiology, Germany - Olavius geniculatus... ... | reverse complement strand
CTAGTGACCCGCACGGAAAACGTAAGTCGTACACTAGCAAAATTACAATACTAGTGTAAGCTTACAAAACTACACATGATGACATCATCAGTCATCACTATCACTTTAACAAAACTTTTTTCGCTCTTCTTGAGAATCATTATCCCATTCCTATGAGCAAATTTAGTACAACCATAATCATAATCAGGTAGTCTTAAGGTGGGGGTCAAAAAATTGTCCCTCCCACCTTTACAACCGTGGCGCCGCCCCTGTGTCTATCCAATGTCGTTAGCGAACTGACTTCGTTGATTTTGTACATGTAGGCCTACTTTGCACTAATGTCCGTTAATTTTCTGTCATGGTCACGTGTGGTACATACTAAGCCGGCTGCTTGTCAGTTTTTACGCGCGAAAGCAGCTACTGCTTTCAGTGTGTCTTAGCCATCGCAATTCTGTCCGTCCGTCCGTCACACGGGTGGATCAGTCAAAAATGGTGCAAGCTAGGATCACCAGATATTCACCGTCGGCTGCCTGGAAGACTCTAGTTTCAGGAACCGTAAAGTTTTCCCATAAATTCGAAGGGGGTCACCCCGAACGAGGGCGCTAAATGAGAGGGGGTGGGAAAATTGGCGATTTTTAGCCAATAAGTCGCTGTATCTCAGAAACGGTGCGAGATAGAGCCCAGGTTACTATTAATCACTAATAGGAAGTCGTACACTGTCTCTCGATCGCCACCGAATTCAATGACCTTGAATGACGTTGAAAGCCAAAAATAGAGGTTTTGTGGATTTTTTTGGCAATTTCGGGCTGCGACACAAGTCTATATCATTCACAAGGTGGCGCCACGCAACTATCGTTATGCGATCCAGAATTCCAGATAGAGAATTTGGTATTTGTATACTAACTTAGCATAAACACTCCAATTTTCAGCTAAACTACTGAACAGGAACTGCTATAGGCTTTCGTGCGTCTTGTGAGCATTAGCTAAAATTTCTTGTTAACTTATATTACATGTTATTGTGTCAAATCAAATGAGTGTCCATTTGTTGACAGCAACTAATGTATGGGTAGCAATTATTGTACTGTACTGATTCAGACTTAATTGCATTCACATTATTTACATTATTAAATAAAATACATGTTTAAGTTTTTAACTCGTGGAGTTTTTGCAAGAATGACTGCTTGCACACTACATGTGAGTCAAAATAGCAAAACAGCACACAAGCCTACTCCGGACCATGTCTTCGGTAAATGCTTACTGATTTTATTTTTAACTGCACCTTTCCAGAAAATATGCACTAAAGTGATCGTCAAACATCCCACCTTACATAAAGTGTGCTACAAATTTGCGAAATAATATGTCAGCGAAAAATCTCTAAAATCGGTCAATATTTGCTGAAGACATAAACAGGAGTAATTATGACGTCTCTCTTTTGTGACTCACCGTGTATTTTGATATCAATCTCGTTCTCCATCACATATGAAGATTATTTAGACTGTCAAAAATCAAAACTGTAAAAAGACTGAAAGATCAGATGTTTTGTTTTACATGCAATTGTGCAATAAGAGCAGAGATTATCAAGTGTAGTTTCTGTTCATTGTGACTGGAAAATATTTGCAGCAACTGTTCTGTGAACACTGAACACTGAACAGAATAGTCGAAATCAAACTTTTCCTGCTATTAATATTGCAATTAAAAAATCAGATATCAAGCCTGGCAAGAAATTGCATGAAACACTATAGGCCTACATGTATAACATGTCAGCCAAAGGGACCATATAATCAAATCCACAGCTTTTTAAATAAGATCAATCAAGTTAAAAGTTCACCTACTTCCGCTACATGAATGAATTTTTTATAGCATTTTATATTCTACATAACCATTGAACCAGCAACAAAATACTTGTATAAATCTTGGGAAGAACATGAAACAGTGATGGTTTTAGACCATAAAGGGAGACGTCCAGAATAACCCATCAATTCTGCCACGGTCTGTTTTTCAAATGGTTTGCTAAGAACGGACTGTAGCAAATGAATTATGCTGAAATCGTCAGTTTCTGCGCTGTCAATAACTTGCTGAGCCATACAGTTACGAAGCACACAGCAAGGGTTTGCAAGTTGCATCACGGAGCGTCTTTCGGAGTCTGACACACCTGCTTGCTTCAAGTGCTGTGCATAGTGTACTAGTCAGCTGCTGAAGTGCACATGCTGTGCAAGTTGTTGCAGCGCCCACGGCACAGCCTTCAAATTAATGCTCTTGTTCACTTTCAGCAGTGCACGCAGTGAAACGACGGACAGCTGTCCGAATGTCGCGGTGAAGTCCGCTCTCTGATCTGACATTATTGACAACAGCTCTGAGATGAGGACCTCATCATCCACTGTTGTCTCAACTGTTGACAGTCCAATCTTACGTCGGAATGCTTGCATATATTCCTGCCCGTAAATTGCCCTAAAGTTGCCAAGAGCACTCTTAGCCTCTCTGTATTCTTCAGGGATCATGAGGGTGGACAACGCATGCAGCAGATGGTGCAGATTTTCCTCCATTACAGCAGGTTGACGACTGTAGCTGTAACGACGTTCATCATCTGAGGAATTCGGAAGCATGTTCTCATCAAACTCATCAGCAAACCGAAATGGACCGTAGTCAATCGTGAGCCCAAGAATGCTGACACTGTCAGTACTAAGTACTTCATGTGCAAAGCCAATGCTCTGCCACAGAGCTGTAGTTACAGCCACACGGCTCACAACTGCCTCAAAGAAACGTGCATACATGTTGCAACAATCAGACATATTAAGTCACCAAAATCAATCACTAAGATGTTAATTCTTTTGCGCTCAATCAGTCAATTTCCTATCATAACAACATATAGATCTGGTCTCTCAAGTCACCAGATGAAAATCATGAAGCTCCTCTAGCTACACTTGACAACCAGATGTCTTTCCTGATACCCAACCAACAGTGTCTTACGTACTCAAGGCAAAACTACTTGATAACTGAATTACTACTGTTACTACAGCTAAATATTATTACTTGCAACTGGTGTTCAACTGGCCATATTTTCTGGAGTACTGCAGGTTAAGCTAAATGCATAAGTGTTTGAAAAATTATTGAAGCAGCAGTTTCTACCAGGGATGTGCACGAGACCTTCTAAGCCGAGACCGAGACGAGACCCGAGACCCATGTCTCCGAGACCGAGACGTTTAAAATCCGAGACGAGACCGAGATAAGACATTGCAGCTTCCGAGATCTATGTTTCCGTGACAATTTCCCTGACCTTATCGAAACAATAACCTAAAGCACAAATGTCAGAAATTGTACACTATATCATAAGGTAATGAAACCATATTAATAGAGCAATACGCAAATGACAAAAACCCTTGTCGGGGGGTCAAGAAGGTGAAAACCCCCAGAAGCTGAAACACTTCTAGCTTTTGGATGTTCAATAGAAGCCACAAATTTGCATGCTTTTTACGCGCGAAAGCAGCTGCTGCTTTCAGTGCATCTTAGCCATCACAATTCATGGTGCAAGCTAGAATTACCAAATCTTCATCGTCTGTTGCCTGAAAGACTCTTAGTTTCAGGAACCGTAAAGCTTTTCCATAAATTTGAAAGGGTCACCCTGAATGAGGGCACTAAATAAGAAGGAGGTAGGAAAAATTTGCAATTTTTAGCCAGTAAAGTCGCTGTATCTCAATAACAGTGCGAGATAGGGCCTAGATTACTATTAATCACTAATAAGAAGTCATAACTGGCCACTGAATTCAATGACCTTGAATGCTGAAATGGGGGTTTTTATAGATTTTTTGGCGATTTCGGGCTGCGAGACACATTTCAAGAGCGAATTGCACCGAAACCAATTGAAATAGACATGGAGAAACTGCGTATAAAATTTCCTGCATTGAACATAGATTTCGACGATCCAAGTCTCGATTTTCTAGGTTCAAAAAAACCTGCGCATGAGGGCATAAAACAGCGGTACCCGCATAAAAGTCACAAAGAAATGGCTGGAGATAGATTGACAGTTTGCGAACAGGAACTGCTATAGGCTTTCATGCATCTCGTGAGCATTAGCTCAAATTTCTTGTTAATACTTGGAGACACACAATATCACAGAAATCTGCACTCTGCATGATGCAAAATCATTTTCCCTGACTTCAAAATAATATTTTTCCCTGATCTTTCCATGACTTTCCCTGACCACAAAAATTCCGCTTTTTCCAGTTTTCCCCGATCTGCAGGAACCCTGCAAAAATATTAAAATACTTGCACAATGACCATGCAATGATCTCATTACATGGTACAATACTGAAAGCATACATACAACATGCCAACTGCCAAACAGCGATAAATCCATCCAGTCGTATGTGCACAGTCCAGACAGACATGACAATGCCAAATATAGAACTTCAAACAAACAAGTGAAGCTGAACAGTGTCAAACTGAATATAAACAGTTTGAGAAAAAAGTGAGCTGACGAAGTCAATCAATTTTCAGCTGAGTAAAGTTGATCAACAAAATCAACTAAAGTCAAGTCAATTGATTTTCAGTTTAGTTAAGTCGATTTGCTTGACTACATCAGTCAATTTTATGGTCAACTACAACGTGCTGATTAAGCACTATCAGCACACTACACAAATATAGTATGGAGATGAACAATTGTACTCAACTCAAAAGTTCAATACGAATGTATTGTATCGCACTGCACAAAAACCCAGTATATCAACAAACTGCACAGTAGATATTACAATAAGCACAACGAATGTATCCACATTTTGGCAGTGTGTACAAATTCATCTACTGTTCCATAAGTGCCAAGTGAGGTCTTCAATGTTATAATATCTCGGAGCCATTTTACACGTCAAAACTGAAACTAATAAATCACCGATGATCACAAGGAAACCATGTCATGCACTTGAAAGATATATTTTAATCATGAGCTTTCAGCTGTTTCTGGCTATCAAATAGGATTAGCTGCTGATCAGAGGACATGTGGACAAATATCTCTGTTGTCTCATTCCAGCAACAGTTAACAGTCATCAGCAGACTGACACTGCTACTTAACACAACTGGATATGCTGGTTTCCTCATTGCCACAGCAAACTGCCAAATAACACACAAGAACGAATGAGCTTAAACACATGCATCATCTTAACACTGAATGCTACACATGCATACAGACATATATCAGCATTAGCAATACACAGAACTATGAGTCAAAGGCTGAACAAGTTGACAAACTATATGACAGCTTAACACACAGCTTCTTCATTGCCATATCAGATTTCAAAGTAATACGCTGCTGCTAAGCAAGTTATGGCAGATAAATAAGGACGTTGACTGAACATACATGGATGAAAATCAATCAAAGCTGCCCAAAGCAATCAGAAGAAGAATGATCAACAAGCTTTGCAGGGTAATCAGCGACTTTGGCAATATGACAAGTTTTGGTTCTACATCAGCTTACCAGACTTTTACTTGATTAAAAATTGTCTAAGTATGATAAACCCCACACATGAAACATTCCGGACAATCTCAGTTCAGTACCTCCAGCTGGTTCCCTCACAGGCTTTGTCAAATGTTATAGTACGGTATTCATTAATTCACACCTGTATTAACACAACTGTAAAACGCATGCACAAACATGTATCGTAATTTTACCTCAATATTGTGAGTGGTGGCATTCCAGGCTCAGGGCCTTTTTTAAACCCTACAAATAACACAAACTCTACTGAAAATAAGTTAACACAGTTAATTGCTATTGTATATTTCATTTCCAATACCACAACAAAGAAACTAAATATTAGATAAAAAATAGATCAAGTTGGTAACTGTAAGAGTGTAAATGACAAGAGCATGTAGGTGCTTCCTGTGTTCATGGTGGAAACGTCTGGACCCGACGTCAACCTAGCAACCGGCGACCACTGGCGACTGCTGCTTGCCTCCGACTTCACCGGCTCAGCAAAGTGCCACAACCCTCAGGATACGATTCCTGGGAGTTCATCACAGGCGTCTGTTCGTAACTGATCCACAACGCCTCTGGGACTTCTTGGAACGAATCTGGGTGGTGACCTACCTCCTCGACTGAGAATGAGAGAGAGGGAGAGAGAGAGGAGTCTGTGAGTAGTTATGACCAAAGACTATTGCTATACCTCAACACAAAAAAAACTGCACACGATTTGTCCAAATTGCAACATGTGACGTTAACAAATATGCAATGTTGACCAGTCAACAGTGCACGTGCAACATTGAGGTTGCCTCAGCTTTATTGTAATTGTTTACTTGTTGACTTGTAGAATTGATTGGTTTAGAGATATAACAAAACAAATAGTGACTGGCATGTCGATCATCGTTGAAAATTTAGTTCGTAAATGTTGCCCGAGATCGAAAATTGAGGACAACATTTTACAAACTTCGGGTCAAAAATTTTCAGTGATGACCTCGATGCCAGTCACTGTTTCTACACTGAGAAACAGAGGTAATTCTAATAAGTCTATATGAAAAATGAACCACATTCAGCAGTAAGCACTGTTCTACAACCATCAAAATAATCTTGGTTAATTATCATGATAGCTTAAATGGCGTCATTAAGAAGTAAGCAAATTAAATAAAAAGCAATAGAGTGTTATATGTGAAAAACAATAATATGAAAGTATAAAGTTCCAATAAAACCAAAACAATTTTGTACCCCAACAAATTTATAGTTTTCCCAAAATGTGTACTGCAAGCTGCTGCCAAACCCACTTCTTGCCATAGTAATGAAGCTTAGTGAGAAATGAGTCTGGCCCGTGTATTGTACACATGGTACACCAGTTAGACCTGTTTAAACCCCTGTCCAAACCCCATGCCAGCCACAAAAGCTTGTTTTAGGGTAATTATAAAATTTGTCAAAAGTGGAACTAACAGAACAATAATGGTGTGGATATAAAAAAATGCTTGAAAGCAACTTTCAGAAAAAAACTTTCCCATGCGAAAAAAACCACCACGAAGCAGTGGCACTATTTACTGAATACAACCGAAAACTACCAAAAAACGAAGACCAACTAAGGTTGTTTTCAGTAGTGTTCAGTTAGGGTTAGGGTTGACTTTTTGGTATAGAAAACTACCAAAAACGTTTTGCTAGTTTTTGGTATTGCAAGTTGCTGCATGAAGGCATCATGCCACATGAAGGCTTTCATGCACGCTTACCATGCAGGCAAACAGCGAATCTGTGTGCCTATTCACTATGGATGTTATTTTCCGTCCACGGCTTCGCGCAAACGGACAAGTGAGCCAATCTGACGCTATTTTCCATCCGCCATGGTGCGTCAGAAAGTAAAACTGCATGAACACTATTTTTAGTTACCATATATAGAAAAAGATGCACCTATAGTCCCTGTGGGCTCATATCATCAGTCTATGAAGCCAGTGGTGCATTAATTAGTCAGACATTTGCGTTTCTGATGTACATTATTAAATATTAAGAACTACGTGATTTAGTAAACGTCAAAGCACCTGCACGCATTATAAGGCAATATGTTCATCAGGAAATTAATGAGGATGAAGCATATCATCAAATGTGCTGTTTATTTATGTGGACATGTGTGCATGCAGTTTCATGCATGGCGGACGAAAGATAGCGTCAGATTTGCTTACATTTCCGTCCGTGCGGACGGAAAATAACACCGAGTGATTGTGACTGCCATTTTGCATATTACAGTGAGCGATAACAGACAGCTTAAAGTATCAAAAATTAAGATTAAGGTTACGGTCAGGAATAGAGTCGGGATCGGTATGTGTGTAAGTATGCGGCGAGTAGTGGAGGCTAGCCTGCACGCAGCCTTTGCCTTCGGTATTTAGTGCCACCCCGTAGAAGACAAAAGAAACAAATCATTTGCCATTCACTCAAACAGTACGATACCTAAATATAATACTGTAGGAATAAATCCCCAGCGAAATGTGGTTTTCGCAAGCCATACAACAGTTGAAACTCTTCGCTTCATATCTCTGCTCATTTTAACCATTTTAAGGATGTACACAAAAACTTATAACAAGTTTTTAAACAGAAAATAATAACAGCAGATAACCTTGACCTACAGTTTACGTAGAATATTAAACAACATATTTATGGAAATGAATCAAACGATAGCCCGACACGATAGCTGCACAACAAAAAGCCTAACGGCCGCTAGGGAGGACTGACAGTACGCAGGTGTTGGAAGACCAGCAAATGATGTTCGTGTCATGTGAAAGGGTTTATGTGATTTCCTATTATTGCTTAATAGAAACCTTAGTCCTATCTCTCACCATTTCCGAGATATTACGTATATACAATTCAGCCACCATAGCTACAATATATCCGCAGCAAAAAAACGACAACTCGGCCCTTTGCCACGAATGTCGTTTGTCTGTCTGTCTGTTACGGTTATTACTGTGTTACAGTGCGCATTGTGTTTATTGTACGCTTAGGCACCCTATGACAATTAGGCATGCATCCCAGGTTGACATTGGAATACTCTCCAAGAGACTGTCACTTACTTCACTTGACACGTTACTGTATAAACTTGATAAGTAGGACCAGGGCCGCCGGGAATTCCCGTTTTGGAAGTGGAAAATCCCCCCGTTTTGTGAAAAAATCCCCGAAATCCCCTTTTTCTACAACTCTAAACTATCACATCTAATACATTAGTAAAAGCAGTGCTATTAGATAAGCGATGTCATTTTATAGGCATATAACGTATCCATGAAAAAATTCCCAATGGCCTATTCTTTGTCATGGAAGACTTCATCGTTATTGAAATTATTAGTTTTTATATTGTTTTGCAAACACTGAACTTGTTCAAAGCAGGGCCACCGGGAATTGTCCATTTTAAAGGCGAAAAAGTCCCTGTTTAAAAAAATCAAAAATTTTCGTTATCTAATAATAATTATGCATCTATTACAGTAGCAAAAACAGCTTTTTAAAAAGAGTAAAAAACACACACACATACTGGTACTCTATCTATCACATCATGGCACAGCATGCTTAGTTTTTCTTAAAATTTTTTTCGCATTTTTAAGTCCGAAAATCACTGGAGTTTTATTTCGGATTCGAGTATTCGAGTATTTGGCACATCCTTACCGCGGCGACGGACCCGGTGATATCACCCACAGATATATCACCTATAGAGATGTATCAGTTATTCAGTGTTTGATATTCGTCCATATTGCAAGTAATCGATAAATTTCGACTTGCTAATATGTCTGATGCACCTGAAAACGATAATCTAGACCGTTTCTTAAATGAAAAATGCCTAGAAATACAAAAATTTGTATTTTCGCAAAATTCCTGGGAATTCCCTCGGGAATTCCCTCGGGAATTTGGGAAAGACCAAATTCCCGGGAATTCCCGGCCGGTGGCCCTGATTCAAAGATCTCTCTATGATGGTTGACTAGCTTTTCAACAAGTCGCCATAATAAACAATAAACACTATGCATACACAATGAATTAGTAGTAATAATAATCATAATAACTAGACACCAACAACAGCTTATACAGCCTACAGCTTTTAGTTGTTTGTAATGGCAGCTGCTATACAACGAAGTGCAACGCACATGAAAAGTAAGAAAGAATATGAAGTGCACAGTAAATGTATGTCTGCATAAACTTATGACTGCACAAAAAAGCATTACAATTATACAATGCATGCATTATCTTACCGCTGTATTATACTCTGTATCTCAAGAAAGTTCCCTCTACGATATACCTAAGCCATTTTATATTTGCGAAAAAAATTCGGCTAATAAGCAGCTAAATGCCACATTTTTGGTTGAGAGACCTGAATTACAGAAAATTAGCGTAGGACAGAATCATCATAAATTCTGACAAAAACATGCAGCAAACTGTTCAAATTAAGTAACAAATGTTCAAAAGTTGAAACTTCTACCAACTCACTAACAAAAGCACTATTTTGTAATTTCTATGCCTGGTTTTATATAAAAATAAAACGGCAAGCTGTCATGGATGTGATTTTCTCTAATTAAACAAAAAAATCCAACAGTTGTATGTTTTTCAGCAGTAGTTCAGCAGTAAATTTTTGGCGGCAGATTTGGCTAGCTGTAAATTTTTCCACGAATTTTTGATGCACAAAAATTTGGCAGTGAATTCAGCAATCGGATATGGCTTGGCGCTCTACTATAAGGTGGCCCATGCCTGTCGCAATTTATGACAATCACTTGATACATGCCAAAGTTATCAGCGAACACTAAGTGGGAACTTTTTTGACATGCAGTACAAAAACTTTCGCCGAAAAACTGTGCACGCTACTGTACATATGACACTACTGGTATACAAATATACACCTTGACTGTCAAACCACAAACCAAACGTACATCGACATACATGAAGAAAGAGTAATGTAACGGGACATGCTGCAAACAAACTGGCTGGCAGATCCTGAACAAATTAACTACATCAACTGCATTAATATGCTGTCAAAACCAGTTCAACGAGTTTATGGCTAACTATTAACTTGGCTGAAATTTTTCGTTGTATCCTGGAAAATATGCGCTATCGTACACTGTATTTACACAGTCTAGCAAATGGATACGCATATACAAACAATATCACCTTCAACGAACATCGCATGAACTCACAAACTTCTACATAGATTACCTACAGACCACAACGTGTCTCAAAAAAAACATCCCCGACATTTTTGACTGTAACTTTAAAACCGATTACCAGATTTTGATAATTTTGGTATGAATATTCCTGACACAACTTGCCATCAAATGACCGTTCAGTTTCCCACCTTACCCAATGTGTGCTTCTGCACTACCTAGGGAAATCAGATCAAGCAAAATATGTGTTGAAATAAACAGAAAACCTGAAAAAAAATCCCCGACATTATTGATCGTAACTTGAAGAAAGATTAGTAGATTTTAATAATTTTTGGTAGAAATATTTCTGACACCACTGGCTATTAAATAAGTGTTTTAGTTTCCACCTCACTCAACGTCTGCTTTTGCACTACCTGGGGAAATCTGACCAAGCATAATACGTGTTAAAATGAATGAAAAAACGTCGATAAATTCCATCTATCCTAATCTGTGGGTCCCAGCAACTGGTCTATTAGAAGTTTTGACTGTCGTGCAGCAGTGTGTCTATCAGATAAAGTTTAGGAATGTTTGTGAAGTCAAGAAGCGACTGGTACAGCCTGGATTGGTCTGGAGCAGAATATTATCGATACTGCTGTCAATGAACGAAGAAAGTGTCTCCTTGCTTGTGTTCACATAGTGGGCCAGCACTTTAAGCAATTTTACTGCAGGCAGTTAAAAAATGGACAACTGGATGAAATGCCAGTCATAGTGTCAGAAATGTGAACAAAATGTGTTTTTACACGTTATGTTAATTAAGCCATCATACCACATTGGATAAAAAGGTGATATTTCGCTGGTTGTGTTTTCCCCAGGTAGTGCAGAAACAGACGTTAGGTAAGGTGGGAAACTGAGTGATCATTTAATGGCAAGTTGTATCAGGAACATCTTAAAAATTATCAAAATCTGATAATTGGTTTTCAAGTTACAGTTAAAAATGTTGGGTGTTTTTTTGAGACACAGTGTACAACCAAAGGCAAAGTCAATGGAAATGTGCAACACAGATTTAACCTAATGTCCACCCCAGCGCTGTCAAGATATAGCTGCTGTTGTACAGTTTTACCATAAAAACACTGCACAGAATCAAACTCAGACTTTAAACTTGAGTAGTAACAATTTGTTTGAGCTTATCCCATTTAACTACTGACATAAAATGAGAAGACTAGCACCAACTTTTCGTGACCCAGTTTGCAATAAGATGCACAAATATTCTGCTGGATATGCCTAAACCTACATGCTGCCATGCAGAAGCACACTATGACAATCCTTCACATACAGCTGTTAAATTAATGACGAGTGTATCAGAATTATTCATATCGTTGAGGCTGAGCTCACATAAATAGTCTTATCACTGATAACAAAACATCAATGTTAAGCTTCAGAAAACATATCTACAAGTCATTTAACTACATGAAAGTAAAGTAAGCAAGTAAGTAAGATTATTTGGTAAGGTGCAATTTAACAATAGCCACAATGTGCCACACTCTCAACGCCCGAACAAAAATGTCTTTAACTGCTGTTTAAACTGTTAAAAGTTAATGTCAGTTTGTCTCAGATGAGCTGGCAGACTGTTCCACATGTATGCGGAAATCACCTCAGTATATATTACGAGTGAAACAAGATGCCTCAAATTATTACAAACCTGCATAAAGCAGCAGTAAGAATCAGCTGGCATTACAGACTGAGTGCTTGTAATAACGAGGACAGAACAAACAAACAATAACAACAATAAATGAAACAAGTCAAGTTAACCAACAATAAAGCAAATAAACAAAACACGACATGACTCTCTGCCATCACTAGTAGTACCCACCACAGGTAAGACTTTCACTAATTCACTTATTTTCTTATATAGCAGCAAATCTTGTTCAGAAGCCTCACTGCTTCTTTGGGTCCCACATCCGCACATCTACTCAGGAGCTATGACATGCTATGTGTTTGATCATGATAATGACCAGTTCAAACCTGAACGCCACTGGCAGTGAAGTGGCATTTATCGTGATGACCTCACCTTTAATTCTGACTTAGACTACAACAATGTAAATGCCAGTCACAATAAGACTGTGTTGAGTAGCCTACATATACATGGCTGTAAGATGATACCAATATTTCTCATGTTCCCTACACAATGACTTTTCAGTGACTGAAGATTTGCTAAATACTGCCAGTGACTACAAGTATGGTCTGAAAAAAAACAAATGACAAACCAAACCAAACCAAACCAACTATATCAAAACTGCCACCAGATGAATGAAACGGTACCAGTCAACATAATGAATGCAAAAACAGCTGCATACTCGTACACCTACACTGTCTCAGTTACAAACAAAGGCATCATCTATATTTCTACCATACAACTGGCCTACTTAACCTTATTGCAGGCCTCAATGTACTTATTGCATACTGGAAATTAATATTACACGATCATCATGACATGACCACTGACCACTGCAAAAAAATCTAGTTTCGTGGGCCCTAAAGCACCAAAATGTAAGTTGCTGTTGTGGCCTCACAATGCCACAGAGAAGGCTGGTAAGTAAGTAAGCAAGTAAGTTAATAAGGTAACAAAATGCAAATTTATAGGCCTATAGTGCATAACTTCCAATGCGCTATGCTGGAACTTCAGGTATAATGCATGCAGATACAATAAATGAAGCGCAAGCCATTCTCTCGCTGACAATGTAAATGAAGATAAACGAATAAACTCAGTTGTATTCTGAGAGTGTCACAGGTGAAAATGCAATTTGCTGCCTTCAGGTAAACGACAAAAATCCACCAGATAAAAAACTGCCTCGAATAGTATAACATACATAGTACAGTCAGCTTGAGACTTACTCAACCCAAGTATTCATTTATGTTCACAGTGTCAGTCGATGTCTTTCAGACAATGTCACCAGCTGTCCATCAGTCGGTACAGCCGGGACTGTACGTGAAACAGTCAATAGAGGCAGCTGCAGCACAATCAACTAAGTTACGTCGGGACAACGGCGGCGGCACAGCAATACGCCGCGCGGCGTTCATGACAGTGAAAACAAAGCGCGCTGGTACGGATAGACAGTCTAACAGACAAGAGTGATAGATCCGACCGACGGACAGAGGCACTATGGCCAGCTGCTGTTGCCGCTGCTGCCGCTGCTGGCAGCGTCAATGCGCGGCTGTGAACTCTCCCGCGCCGGACGCAGTGGAATCTCGTTGCATGAAGAGCCGGCTGCTGTAGGTCCGACGTCCGCTCCGTTGGAAGGACTGCCGCAGCTGGCCACGTCGTCCGAGGACAGGTACTGGAATGAGGCGCCGTACGGAGTGCTTCCGCCACCGTTCACGTCTGACGGCGGACCCCCGCCAGAACACACGCCCGGCCCAGCGCCGCCGCCAGCTAGAAGTTGCTGTACTTCGTTCGGGTCCAGAACAGTGTAATGTTGCGACGGCGGCTGACTGTTGTTACCACCAACGGAGCACGGCACTACGGGGATACGAGCGTCAGCGCCGCCGCGGGACGGCGAGCGCACGGCGCCGGACGGCCGCTGTACAGCCGCACCACGTCCACTCCCTGGAGGATGACACGGACACTGATCAGGACAGGTTGACGGACGCACAGGTGCACCGGCCGCCGTCGCCTCAGGGATGTTAGGTATCGACGGCAGAGGGCGTTGGTCCATCCTCGGCGCGCCGTAGACGTTCTCCCGACCTCCCGCACCGCGCACAGAGCTCGCCCTGGACACGGGCGCTCCAGGCCCGCCACCGGCCCCGCCAGGCGCCTGCTGGTAGCCTAGACCTGGACGTGGCGGCTTGGGCGGCGGAAGAGTGCCGCCGAACTTGGGCTGATGGAAGCGCGCGGCCATCGCCGTGTCATAGGCCTGTAGCTGCTGTTGCATCAAGTCCTCACGAAGCTCGTAGCATGGACCGGCCGACATGTAGTACGGAGGCTGCATCGGCCGCGCGTAGTCACGCTGTCTACTGCAACACACCCAACAACACAAGCACATCATCATCGTCGTCGTCGTCGTTGTAAAACAAGATAATGTTCATACACACACGAAGTCTGTCCAATGCAATTCGAGAGGTTACAGTATATTTCCGTATAAAATTATAATCAGTGAGCTGTTTAGACTAGTAGAAAAAATCTAAAAGTTTAATTTAAAATTGTACAGCAGCAATGTTATTGTCATATTTCGCTATTGTTATAACTAAACAATTTACATTGTCAGTAATGAGACTATTTGATTCGCCAGAAGCACTTTACTGTAAATGTGACCATTGTAACCATGCATATATCTGGCACCGTTATGGAGATATGGCGCCTCGAAGATAATGGGGTCACGACCTTGACCTTTTGGGGTCACGTGACGTCATCGGTCACGCGACCATTCGACTCGCGGTGGTCGACTTCCCATGGGTAGTCCATTGTGACCATGCGTCTATCTTGGCCGTTATGGAGATATGAAGCCTCAGATGTTGGACGGACGCACGGACGCTCAGGTGACTTTAGACTCTGTCCAATGCAATGCATAGCATTGAACAGACAAAAACGTCTGTGCAAGATTAGCAAAACCGACAATCAGCAGTCATATATTAACCAAAATAACTGCGTTTTCCCTGCATCACTTCATCGACCTGATTACCTACTGGTTGAACATTTACATAAATACATCGTACGTAACGCTCCGAGTCTTATCTCATTCACATACTCTTTTTTATTTCATTTTCCTTTCAACATCAACATCTTTATCGCACTGCAGATTCCGCACGTTGCCTAAACGCAGAAAAACTTGAGAAAGTCTCATGAAATTGGTGGGTATAGCAACGCTAGTCACTGCACGGCGCCAGCGCAATTGACTTGCGTCAACGTGCATTGGGCACGATCACGAGCCGCGTTCAACGTAAGTGCAACCGAAACAAATCAATCAAAACGTATAGCGCGCAGAGCACTACCTAGCACGCTCATTCTAAAGGCAGCTCAGCAACAATAATTATCAGACGACGCTACGACGATATAGCCGAGACACGCACGCATAATCAGCACGACTGCAGAACTATGTGTGTGCCTGCAGGCAGACTGCTGGTAGGTTAACTACACTCTAAAGTTACCTTTTAAGGCAAACGACGCCGATGGTGACTATAAGCACTCCAATGACGAGCGCGATACCCAGCACGATAGCTATCAGTACGCCTGTATACAGCAGAGAAACCAACAAGCGCTTGCTCAATAACTATGTAAAAAACCTTAATATAAAAAAAAATTTATAAAACGTCCTTCAAAAGCCTCATTAGGCGGCGCTGATCTCCGTTTCCTTTGTTCACAGGCAGACAACACTGCCAGACCATAGATACTCAGTACAGCATCGCGAGGTATGCCTGCTTACGTCACTCCCAGTTTTCGCTGGCACTCACTGTGCTCACCCAGGAAGATATGGCCAGGCTGAACTTCGTGCCAAAAGCCACTTCAACGTGTTAGACAAACTGTCGCAGAAGTTGGCCGCTTGCTCGTTTAAAATACTATGACTATTATTATAATAATCGTACTAATATTATTATTACAGGTACTATTACAAAACTGAACATAATTTCATACTATTCAATTTGGACTACGCTTCCTTCATCAACAAACTGGTCTGAATATCACAACTAGGCCACAGTCACACTAACGTCAGCTTTACGTATGTTCCCACGTCTCAACCACTACAACTGAATAAGAACTAAACTGAACGCTTTATTCAAGTGAACTGACTATTTAAATGAAAAAAATTACAGTACTGGGTACTTGTGATCTAAGTAAAAACCAGAATAGAATAAAATTTCGGAATGACTAGAAATACGTTCCGTGGAACGAGGTATCTGTCCCATTGCCACGCTATAGCTGTCGCGTTTTAGCATTATACCCCGTTTACATTTTACACGATCAAGCAAACATCGAGCAATCATCAAGCGTACATTATCAATTGTATTTGTGTTTGAGCCAAATAAATTTCTTCTTCTTCTTCTTCTTCTATTTATCATTTTTGGTACAGGTTATTATTGACCGATGATAATGACGATTGATACTGACCGTATGGGAGTGGTGTGGGAGGAACGTTGACGGCACCGGTAGCGTAGGAGCCGGGGCAAGTACCAAGCTCGCCTTCCCATTGAGTGCCGACGCATCTACGCTGCCAGCTCAGAGACGGATCCTCCTCACACGTCACCGTCACTCGGTCTCCCTCACGCTTCAACTTCGCCTTGGCCGGTACGGTGAAGTCAGGACAACCAACAGCTGTAGCAACATCATCATCACCCACATCATCATTATCGTAATCATAGGCCTACACACCCAAACTCAGCTAGCGCAGAAATAAAACGCCTTCCCAATCTCTACGTTTATTATAATGATGTGCAAACAATACGTAGTAAAAAAATTTGAAATGACAGAAATGACAATCAAGCGCTACTATGCTCACAATTCCGTTGCGGAACAATTCACAATTTCACCGCAGAACGTTAATCATATGTTAAAAATGCAATTCATGCCAAAAGAAAGAACTAAAGGTTAAAAGGGAAAAACAAACAATAAACGCAAAACACAGCAAAATGCACGTGGGTAAGACAGAAACAGAAAAGAAGCAGATGACGAATGGGCTCTCTCAAGGTCATTTAGGTCCAACCGATAGACCCCGGTTACTCCGTTACTCTACGCATCTTGCAGTGTTCGTCCCAGATATACACGTAGCGACCCTGGTGAGACGTAGCGCATCAGTCAAACTGCAGCCAGTATATTGCATGATAAGCCGCCAGCCCAATCTGACAGTAGCAGGTACTGTCAGAGACCATGAATTATGATCATGATGATGATGCGGGCTTGCACCAAGTCAACCGTCTGTCTACACAGTGGAAACGAAACGGACTGGAAACAAAATCGGGCGCAGGTTCCCCCACTTTCGGACTTTACTCCCCCCACCCTTTGAGCTCTTTTCCCTCCCTGACTTCTCCTCCATCCGCCGCTTTTCCCTTCCTTTTTTGCCCTACTCTTTTTCACAATGCCTTATCCTCCTTTCCCTCGGCGTTCCTTTTTTCTTCTTGTTGCCCAGTGAGAAATAGGGGTAGTTTTGATTCTACACCCTTAACAAAACTCCCTCGCCTTAATTTTCACTGGACGCAAGCTGCGCCCACTAGGTATAAAAATAGAAGCCACCGAGTCCACACTGCAGAGCGTCGTATTGTGCAGAGTAATTCACAGTTGGTCAGTTTCACTCTCGTTTAAACACCTTCGTGCAGCAGTGTCACCGTTGCGTATATACAACCCCCACAGTTGCCTTTGCGGCAACCGGTCTGCAGTGTCTTTGGCGCTATATCAACATAGCCCGCAGACTGTATATACCAGACGGCGCATAAAACTTGACAAAAGTGGCACAGACATACATGTTTCACGCAAATGGACAGCTACCGGAAGCGATTAGACTCGATCGCTGCAGTCAAGTGTGGTCACTATGGATGAACACTTGAACCCACGTAGCCAGCTGACCCTTTACTGCAATGACCAAGGCCAGTCATGCAAGAAACTGTCGGATTGCTCAACCTACGTAAAACATGCGTACGCATGTTGAACGGTTTACGTGGTTGGCACGCGTGCTTACCCTCGTGGTAGATGAGGAACTGTCCCCGCTGACTGAAGACCTCAGGACTGACGACGTGCACTTCGATGACGTTCGTGACGGACGAGTAGGCGGCCTGCGTGCGACCGTTGCCGCCACAGATCGGAATAGAGCGGTGCGACGGCGACTCCTTGATGACGGCGTAGCGGAAACAGTTCTCGGCCGATACGTAACCGGCGGACGCCGAGGCGCCGGCGGCACGCTGCTCCAGAGCAAAGTCCAGCAGAGTCACGTTGATCGTCTGCCCCGATTCGACCTCGATCTTCCACGGACACTTGGACGAGCCGCAGCTGTAGCTGGACTGCGTCTCTGCAGTGATGACGGATGCGATGTATCCGGCCGGATGCGTCACGTGCGCATGGCCCAGACTGCCACACGTCTGACACGCGTTTGTCTCCACTACAAAACACACACAACGCAATGTCGATCAATTAATCAAAACTTATTATGCTTAACGGCAGCACATACTAGATTTAGATTTGAGAATACAGCATGATACAAAAATACGAGGGTCGTTCGATAAATAAGTTACAAAACAGCATCATTCTGTTAGTTTTTCAAATATCAAAAATCCGAAATATACGTTTTGTAGGTAATTGTACATTGAACATGTGGAAAAATTTTTTTGATGATGACGTCATTATTGTGACGAACACTTTCTATATGTGTATTATTTTCCTCACCACTAATCCATCATAACTCGCAAGTGACAAACAGCGAAGAAACAAAAAAAATAAATAAACTTAACAAGTTAATTCCCCCTCTTTGAATTATAAAGATTAGTGTTTCATTTGTTAACATATCGTCCGAGTTCTGCTGGTTAATTGTTAGCAAAACTGCATAGAAAATTACAAGCACATTTGGTTGCAATTTCTATGGAAGGCTAGACTTGGCCGGAATCAGGGGGTGACTACGTGCTGGGCAAACCTCCGCCAAATAGCGCTGTCGCCTGGAAAACCCAACGAGAAAATGGTGTGGGTTTGCACTCTGGTTCCCTTCTGGTGCTAACTTTGGCAATCCTCATCCTGGAGTTTTCAGCATTCTCCTGCAGTACACGTATATAGTTTTTAAAATGCACGGAGGCGGCGGCGGCACAGAGTGTCTTACCCTCGAAGCAGTCGTACGATGCATTGAGGTAAGGTCTGAACTCGCGAGGACATGCGTGCTTAGGCGACGCGGCGACGACGTTCTTGAGTCCCTGGTCGGGTACGTAGAGTTCACAGGAGCGCCGACCGGAGCACCTGCTGTCCAGGTAGCCCAGGACGTTGACGCCGCAGCTGACGTAGCCGTAGTCGGTGCGCACACAGCGGCCGATCGTCATGCGGCCGTACCTGGCCTCGGTCATCACGACTACCTCGCCGTCAGAACATACCGGCTGGAACTTCTCAGCGTCGCATATCTCACGCGGGTCTACACAACCAGCGCAAGCAGCACACACGTCACTGGCATGTTACTAACATTCATTTGCATATGGATATATATAAATATGAAGGGAGTAAACTGTAATCGTATAATTGGCAAATTAACTAACTGATTTTTGAATTCGAATGGCCCATTAAAGTAGCTCCCACTGCACCGAGTCCACAGGCCTGGAACATCGACGCTGGGACATTCAGATCCAGCCAGAACTCCGAGCTCTCTCACCAGTACAAAACATGCTATTGTCAAGATCTCCAAGTTCACCACTTTTTACGCGCGAAAGCAGCTATGCTTTCAGCGCGTCTTAGCTATCGCAATTCTGTCCGTCCGTCTGCCTGTCACACGGGTGGATCAGGCAAAAACGGTCCAAGCTAGGATCTCCAAATCTTCACCATCGGCTGCCTGGACGACTCTAGTTTCAGGAACCGTAAAGCTTTTTCGTAAACTCGAAGGGGGTCACCCCGAACAAGGTCGCTAAATGAGAGGGGGGTGGTCAAAATTTGCGATTTTCGGCCAATAACTCGCTGTATCTCAGTAACGGTGCGAGATAAGGCTTAGGTTACTATTAATCACTAATATGAAGTCGTACACTGGCTTTCGATTGCCGCCGAATTCAATGACCTTGGATGACCTTGAACGCCAAAATAGGGGGTTTTACGGATTTTTTTCGCGATATCGGGCTGCGCAAGTCTATATCATTCACAAAGAGGCGCCACCGTCGCCAACGCCACACGCGCCTATGGCCGAAGTGTACTATGGTCCCGATGGGCTGAGTCCAAATGACGTGCGATTTTCAAACTATAACTACTGAACTGGAAATGCTATAGGCTTTCGCACGTCTAATGAGCTTTGCTCAAATTTCTTGTTTATTTTGCCAGGATAGTTGCAGCCAGTTCGTTTAATACAAAAACGAATATAAAACACACTGAACTACAAAAACACGTCGCTAAATGTTGCATAATCTTGGTTATAACCAGCAGCAGTTATCTATGCGCATTGTCAGTGAACAGTGAGCGTATATCGTTATCAAACTGGATAGTGAGTAAATTTTTGCAATAATTTTGAGTTTCTCTTAAACTGACATTTTCTAAGTTACTCCAGGTTAGGCCAGTCTCACAAAGTAGACTTTTGGGAATTATCGAAGCCACAGTATGGATCCCTTCTGTCGCCCAGTAAACAGCATTGAATTGTCAGCAGACGAATCATGGAGCAAGAACAGCCAAGTGAAAGAAAAACAGTTTGTAAGACATTTTAATAGTTTAGTTGGATTTGATGACATCTCAGTCCATGTTTGCTTTTTGCTAACGTCTCTGGACCTTCATCTTCAGAACATCGTACCCGAACATGTTTAAACCTGAAGTTACTGTTTAACTTTGAAGTAGCTTTGTTATTAAGGTAACTCTGTTTGATTAACTGAATGTGTGTTTACAGCCAGGTGTCGGTGGTACGTGGTAAAGTGATGGCGGGAGACGGAAGTCCGTTGATTGGCGTTCGAGTCTCTGTCGTCACTCAACCTCTCTATGGGTTCACTCTCACCAGAGAACTCGGCCTGTACGTCTTACTGCGTTATCTCTATGAAACTATTCATTCTTTGACACGAGGTAACCAGAAATTTGCTGGGGAAGCAAAACAGGGGGATCTGGTCAAAGGAAGACTTTAGCAGGACTTAGGAGCAGGGCTACTCTGGGTGTCTGGGGGCAGATATAAGTGGCTCTAAACAAATGCTGTCTACGTCGCTGTTCTTCTAATCTTTTTATGTTAGCTCTGTTATTTTGATATTTTTGTGTTAGTGTCTGTTGCAACTGGACTTTTGTCCATTGTTAACACCAGTCTTAGTCTTAGTCTTAATTGGTTTTCAACAGTATTACTTAAAGAAAATTAGCAGATAATTGTCAGCACAATTTTGGAAAAAAAACGATTTAATAATTTGGACTGAAACAGTCATCTCTGTATTTACTCATAGAGATGATTTGCATCAGGATATAGGAATTTGTTGTTAGTTTCTTTTGCATTGCAAAAAATTAACTTAATACGAACAGGAAACCCAACTGACATTTAAATAGAATGTTATGAACGTCGTCACTCTGTGTTCAGTTGTGATCACTCTACCGGTACGTTACTGCATATGCTTTATCATTAAAAGCAGTTGAGTTGAGGTGAATAAGCCTACCCACTGTTTGCAGGTTTGATATACTGGTGAACGGTGGTGGGTCGGTGACTTTGAACTTTCAGCGTCAGCCGTTCCAGACGAAGAAGGTGACGGTGATGGTGCCGTGGAATCGACTGGTAACGATGGATGCGGTCACCATGGTGCTGGAGGGAGAGGCGGAGGCTCCCGACATAACTTGTCCTGGTCTTGTACATGATCACTATAACATGCGGCCCGTCGTTCTGTCAACGTGGCAGCATACACAGCTTGGCTCATGCCCAGAAATGAACACTGTCATTCCAGAATCACAGGTGACACACAGGCTACAAGCTGTTCACCTCTGTCAAGGAGGTTGTGTGGCATCCTTCATTTATTTATCTGTGTGTTTGTTAGGAGGATTACACAGAAAGTTACAGACGGATTTTGCTGAAATTTATATTTTGCTGGCGATCCGGATCAGCTTCGGGATCCAATACAATACAATACAATATTCGTTTAATTCAAGCGTAGACAGACCGCTACGTAGGTTACAATAAATTAGGCTACGCTAGTGTTAGCAGTGTGTAGG
>Ga0209367_1003119_pt1 | contig 22357 bp, 12 predicted proteins | sample WorMetLIZISLAND2_FD_187412 | JGI IMG/M metagenome (GOLD analysis project Ga0209367, IMG submission 187412) | Marine gutless worms symbiont microbial communities from Max Planck institute for Marine Microbiology, Germany - Olavius geniculatus... ... | reverse complement strand
CTGCGCGCTGTGTGTGCTGGTGCGCTGTCCTGCTGGAAGATGAATCCGGTGGGCAGCCGGCGATTGCTTGAGAAGAACGAAAATTTAGTGATAATTTATAAACAAAATAAATTACTGTTTGTTAAAGCGTCACTGTGACGTCGTCGGCAGTAACGTGGTAACTGGTTTTTGAAAATTAAATAGCATTTTTAGCTTAAACATTTTTTAATGCTGAAAAATCGGTAGGTGGTCATGTTCAGAAGTCTATAATTTCGTCGTTTTTCAACAAAATCATATTTCACTCAGCAGTTAGATGTAGAACGTTTCTGTAAATGAACCTGTAAAATTCCATGTTAAAATTCCAAGCGGTTGCTGAGAAAACGGCAAAAAACTTTAGGGGGCTACTTTTTTTCCGCACCCTGTATATTAGATCATTTTATCTAAGCTGTTTTGAGTCTTGTGTATTTTTCATGCAAGTCAACTTACATGTTGCTAGTCGCTGAGTTTTATTTCATCGAGTATTGTCGGTGTCGGATATTCTACATATTGTGTGTTATACGTAGATAGTTTGTGAGTGAAATGATCGTCGTTACTGGCTGTGAAAGTTAGAGCTGGTCTTAGGGACTATGCGAGGTGTGTGCGTTGGCTGCCAAATTTGGGGACTGCCAGATTTGATGGTGCTTTTCATAGTAATTTTATACGTAACTGATTTTGTGAATGTTGCATTCAGAAGCGTAATGAGTATGAGTGGCAGGTTCAGATAACAAGATGCTGGATTATGAATGATATCAAATTGTCTGACAGTCAGCAAAGAAATTGGATGCTACTAAACGTCACGTTTTGGTATTTTTTGTATTTTATGGCTCACAGTGCTAATATCATCAATTCTCCTGTTTGGAAAGGTCTGTTAAACGTCTTGCTCAGTGTTCACAAAGCTTCCATTTTTGGGAACTCAGCCTAACTCGGAGTAAACCCAGATCTATTGACAGGTTAAACCAAACATCACACGTCGTAGCAGTATTAGTTGTCGTGATTTTTTTCTTCTCATGTTTTAAAATGTGTTTGATATTTCTTTTACGTTTTATGCCAAATTAACATGTTAACATTAACATGCTATCAAATTAACATGTTAGCGTTAACATTTAGTCAGTGGTGATTTATTTCATGCTTAGTTAACAGAGACTGCCAGATTTTTGTTTGCGTGGCATCGCCAAAGTCCTAAGGCCGGCACTGGTCTTAGCGCAGGATAAATTAGTCAGAAACCAGACAGTGGGCGACTTCACTTTTTGACTTAGACTTTCGCTGAGCCTAAACTTCGGTCTAAGTACTTTCTTAAGTCAAAAAGTGAAGTGATTTCGCTGAGCAAAAACATGGCGACTAACACGGATAGTTTAGTAAACTAAAACAGTCTGGTACAAAAAAATACACGCCGTAATGGCTACACAATGATGTAAGACGTTACGTAATTACGTCATTTGCGTGTGCGGCGCAATTAAGTAAGCAAGTCCAAGCGTAACTGGTTGATTTATTTCCTGTTAGGTTTACCGGTTTTCCGCCATTTTTAATCGTTTAGTTGAACTTTGGTCTACCTACAGACTTTGGTGTTCAGCTTTAGCTTTCGCTCAGCGAAAAGGCTCAGCGAAAGTCTAAGTCAAAAAGTGAAGTCGCCCAGTGTATATAACAAGGAGTGTAGTCAGCGACGCTCAGCACGGTAGCTTTTGACAGTGTGTTCGTGTATCTACTGCTGGATTGTAACGACGTGGGATTGGATGAATGAAATACGGTAAAACATAAACTTCGTAATGTTAGTTATTAGATCACTACTCTGAATTTATAGCAAGTGCAGAGTTCTCTTTTAATGTACTGCAGTATTTTTGTTGCAGTGTTAAACTAAATGCTGAGCGAGTAGTTGCTTTGTTTTAGGATTTTTCGACTGTAGAAGTTCTACTAAGAACCAGATTTGCGAACTATTTGTTGAACATTCCTTGTCGTTGCTCACGTTGTGAATACTTTCTCGAGATTAGAATGTTTTTATACAGAGATTTCTCTTTTCATGCAGTGTCTATGTAGTATTTTTAGCATGTTCATGTGTATATGAGTAATGAGTATTCTGGTGTAGCCAAGCTTGATGTTGTCAATCAGTGTTTTTCTTCTTCGTCCTCTCCACTTTGTCTGCAGTCTTCCGATAACTGCACGTTTAGCATTCTGTTACTGCATGAATTTGGCTTTTTTCTGTTCAAGTTTCAATTCTTGTAGTATTATCACTGTGAAAGTGACATCTTTCTAGGGTGTTGAAATGAATAAACGTTCCGTAATGTTTTCATTTGTCTGGAATGAAATGGCAGCAACGGTTTGTGGTAATTTTTTGTGGCAAATTGTTCGACAGTCAGCAAAGAAATTGGATGCTAATAGACGTCACGTTTTTGTGTCTTTTTTGTATTTTATGGCTCACAGTGCTGATATTTAGCTTAATGGTTCTGGTTAACTTTTATTTGGGCTTGTACATTTATAGCATTCTTCATTGTTTCAGTTCTGCTGTTTGGAAAGGTCTGTTAAACGTCTTGCTCAGAGTTTACAAAGCTTCCATTTTCGGGAACTCAGCCTAACCTGGAGTAAACCCAGATCTATTGACAGGTTAAACCAAACATCACACGTTGTAGCGGTATTAGTTGTCGTGATTTTTTTCTTCTCATGTTTTAAAATGTGTTTGATATTTCTTTTACGTTTTATGCCAAATTCTTGTTTTCTGATGTCATTATGTGAGTTTGGACGAATAATGTTAGTGGTGCATAATGTTGTTATTGTCATTTTTAGTATTATTTGCATATATTATGTTTAGTTGATTGTCATGCTGAGTTTTTTTGCTATTATGTTGTAGTGTTATGTATCTTAATAGAGTCTTATTACATTATCATGTACAGTATACTTTCAGACATTTAGACAAATTGTACACGGTGTTCAGAAAAAAATGCACACTCACGTTTTGTTTTATATCTTTGTGGAAAATGTTTAGATTTCTACAAAATTTTCAGGGAATGTTTAGGAGGAAACAATTATTTCACTGGTAGAAAAGTTAGATGTTTTTTGCAAGTGGTGATGTCATATTGTCATGTTTGTAAACTATGGGTTCTACCATTGAAGACAAACATTTTTGAGAAAATGTTTGCGAGTCGCAAGGGTTATACAGCCACATGTTTGTGTAAGATGTTTCTGGACAGTTCTCAACTCAACTCAACTCGGGTTTAATAAAAATGATAGCCGATGACTAAAAAATATACAAACATAAAAGTAGCAACTACACATAGCTATTAGAGCATACAAAATACAAAATAGTCCACACTCAGCACTTCTTTAAGTCCGGTTCACATCCACATATATATTTCTAGATACACCAAAACAGAGCACACACTGTTCTATATGTTTATTTTTTAAAGTTATTGGTATTTAGCCAGGGCGAAGTTAACAGACATTGGATATTGATGGAATGAAACTTTTAAATACAAAAAATTGGTATTACCAGCAGTATCAACCCATTCGACTGATGGTGGGCAAGTGGTCATCCACGCAGTGATGCAATGCATGTATGCTTGCTAACATCAGCGAAGTTGAAGATCTCGCACTCAGCCAAGAAGATAAACCATGAACACAGTTCACAATGAAAAAGTGTGTGACCAATTAGCACATTTTTGGCTTCAGTCAGCACAATGACCAATTGGTGTGTTTTAACATTTTACGGATGTCTGTCTTCAACGGTAAAACCCGTAATTTACAAACACAAATATGATGTCAGCATGATGTCACTGGTAGCAAAGAAAACCTAACTTTTTCATGTGTGGAATGTTTGTTTCCTCATAAACATTTCCTGAAAATTTTGTGGAAATCTGAGCATTTTCTATGGAGATATAAAAGAAAACGTGAGTGGGTGGTTTTTTGTGAACACAGTGTACAACGTTTAAATTTTGGCAGTGGTGTCATAGCATGGGGGCAGAGGGACATTTGCCAGTTTCTCTGAATTTTTGTTCGTCTAAAAATTTTCTTCCAAACAGATACAGAATTTGTGCCTGGAAATCCTCCATTTTGGGGGAACGTCTTGAGAAAATTGACATTTTGAGCATGCATAATATTCTGCGTTGGAAATTGGCAGCTCTTTGTCAGACAAGAAGACCAGCTATTGCTAGGAAAAGCCAACCGTACCACCTACGTTCGAAGCCCATCATTTGATTTCCAGTCACGGAGAGAAAGCGATTCGTCAGAGATGAGACAGTTACATGCACGCTGCGTTAACTGAATGCTGTCACGAAAGCTACAATGAACGCTAGTATACCAGGCATCACACGTGGTCATTTCACCAGCGAAAATAGCTACTGTTCCATGCACATGGTCATCTCGCCAGGTGATATAAACAGCTACAGAGTAAATGAACAAGGAAAATATCGGACTCAGGTTTTACATATATTTCTCATAATAAAAACGCCTTGCTCAGGAAGACACGCTACAGTCTATACAGTTCATGTTGCAGTACTGACCTTTAACGTTATTCAAGGTGAATGATTTTCATATCATTTGAAAGCCAATATGCAATTTCCTATTAGTGATCAGTAGCAACTTAGGCCATATCTCACACCATTTAGCCGCAATAGCGCGTAACGGCCTTCAAGATCATTCAAGGTCACTGATTCCATCTAATCTAGTAGGGCGTATGCCACTTCCTATCAGTGATTAATAGGCCATATCTATCACCGTTTGTGAGATACTGCCACTTATAGTTTTAAACATTCCATTCAAAATTGCAGTCAAACCGCTGCAGATTGACACATGGTTACTATTGACAGCCTATAGAAAGTCGCCACTGCCCTATCCACTGGTACCATCGCCGACCTTTTACAACTTACCTTTCACTTGCAATACTACATGATTTGCTTACGATAGTGCATTATTACCTTTCAAGGTCATCCATGGGCAATGATTTATACGTCATTTGAAAGCCAATATGCAAATTCCTGTTAGTGATCAATAGCAACCTAGTAGGCTCTATCTTGCACCGTTTAGCCACTGTACATTTGTGACAGACGGACGACAACTCGTGCCAATAGCTCGACCTTTACTAAAGTACGGTCAGCTAAAATTTTTAACTTCGTTCCTTTGGCAACTTTGTAAGCCCACAGTGCTGCTAGTTTTAGACTGTCATGTTACAGGTTTAGCTTGTTTTGTGTTAGTGCTGTTATTTTGATGTGAATAACAATGTGACGCAGTTTATTATTTGTGCTTTACCCTTCAGATGAGTAGTTTTTTTACTCGCGTTTTGTTAATATTTCTGAGGGGTAAATATAGTGCCAAATCTGCTCTATGTTACTGTGGTTTAGTGTTTCATTACTCGCACTGTTTTCCTTCATTATTGCTTATCATTAAGTGTTGATGTAATTAAATGTGCGTCATCTACACTGCACCAAACTTTTTTGCATATCTGTGCTTAATGTTGATCGATTTATAGAATTCTTTCGCTGGCACACTTTAGAAAATTTGCAATAATTTTTTTTATATTTTTGACATACGTTGTGTATACCAGTTTTGTCTGAAAGTACATAATTATGTGTCATAATAATGGGGGTTTCCAAACTCTTGTTATTATAGGAAAGATATTCTGTTAAATCATTTCTCCTAAGCTTTTTCACGGTGTGACTTTCTGTTGTGTAATTTCTGTGTGCATCATGTCATGTTTTATTTATTTTTCCAGCTCAAACTGAAAAGTTTTTACACTGTACCTCATAGAAACAAAGTCTTATTACTTCTAAAGACGTTTATCGACATCGTGGAGTGGAATAATTTTCTGAGGCATCATGTGTTTTTGTCGCTAGTTGTGTGTTTGTTACGGCTGCTGTTGTTCGTCTGTTTCAGTATTATCTCTTATTGTTTCTTGTCATTGGGAGTAAACTGCTCATATCTGACGTTGTCTTGTGGTTCTTACTTCTGCATCGTGTTTCGTGTTGTATTTGCATTTACCGGTATTGAAATAATGATTTGTCTCAATAATGTACATAGCCTGTGATGGTGGAGGAATAAGTCCTTCTTTAGTAATTTCGAACACTTTGCTCTTCGAGCTTGCGAAGTTATTTACAAGTTTTTTTTCGATTTGTGCAGAGAATACAGTAGACTTTTTTTCCTGGACATGGTGTATGTTTTAACTTTGCCGATTCTTTTGTTGATAGTCACTTACAGGAGATACATTTCTTGGATGTTTTTGGAGATTTAATTACGATACTATCACTAATAAAATGTACAGAGTTGTTTGGTAAATATAAATAGTTTTTCTGTGTTTGTAGTTTAGGTAGTGACGTTGTAAGATCATTTTTGTGTCATCCCGTAGTCATATTGAATCTGTGATGTGCTGGTAGTTATTTTTTGATCATGAAACTGTTGTAGTACAGTGTTTTTTGCCATATATACATAAGCTTGTTTGGTATTCAGTAGTGAATGCTTAACTTAGGTCAGGTTCTCTGCTGCCTGATAAACTCATTGTCAGCTAGCCGTTGGCAAAGACCGTGTTGCAACCGGTCTTTATTCTGGCAGTATTTGATGATAGAGTATTCTAGTGCTGTAATCTAATGTAGCCTAATTTTTCCAATAGGGGTTTGTCTCTCATATCTGGGCTGCAATGCATCCCTATATTGAGCCAGATGGAGTGTCTCTCAGTGGGATCTGGGGCAAATCCTCAGCTCCATGTGTGCGTGAGTCCTGAACAAACGTTGTTAGCAAGATATGTTGGGTATTTGTTGGCGGAATTTGACCAAATTTTCACTACTAATGGACTTTGGGGCAAGGATGAACACATCAGATTTTGGGATTAAAGGGTGAGGGTCAAGGTCAGGGGGTCAAATGTGCCTCAAAATGCACTTTTTGGCCTCGTGTTGGCGGATGCATAATAGTCGACAGAGTCCTAACAACCATCTAGTTTTGACTTACGATGTCTATGACTAAAGTGCCCTACTCGATGCGAGCATGACTTGTCTAACTTACCAAGTTAGTCTATCTGGCTGGTTTGTTGCTTGTAATGCTCTGATGGTAGCAATGTGTGTCGCTGTTTGCATATGCCGCTTATACAAAGTCTGGTCTGTTGTTCGTACATGTCTGATATAACGTGCATGTAACATGTGTTCATTGTTTGATGTCTTCTTAAGAAGTTTTCTTACATCGTACAGTGCTTGGATGCATCTTGAACGTTGCATCGGTGACGTCATGCCTGACGAGTGTCGTTTGCTTTGTTCAGTCACGCCATTAAGGTAGTAAGTAACTGTACAGTTATAAGCGACTTGGCTACTGTAAGAAATATCTGAGGCGCAATATCTTTCTAACTGATCACCAGTAGGAAAACAGTATTTTAGTAATAAAACATCAAATATAAATGTACAAAACATCAGTTTATACACTTGTTATCGGCAACATTTAAGGACTTGCACATCGAAAACAGCAAAAATTACAAAAGGTGATATTATTTATCAGCAGATTGACACACTGTCAGTGTGATGTGGGCAATATCAATGTTTTTGATGTGCAAGTCCTTGAATGTTGCCGTTAACAAGTGTATAAACTGATGTTTTGTACATTTATAGGCCTAATCAGATAAAGATTGTATTTTGATGAATTGTTACGCACGACAGCATGTAATGCTTCGCGCGTCTTAGCCATCGTCGAGGTGTCTGTCCGTCTGTCCGTCCATCTGTCACACCCTGGCACTGTATCAAAACGGCGACACCTAGAATCACGAAATCTTCAAATGAGGCCGTCAAAGTGGAGTACCCTCTAAAAAGATGTTATTTTGCCATTATTGGCTTTTACAGTGTGAAAATGTTTGCAGATCATAACAAACACTGGTGACGTGCTTTTTGATTTGTTAACGTCGATGACCTTAAACGATTTTGAACCCCCAAAAGAGGAGTTTCGGTGAATTTTTTGGTAACTTTTAGCTGCAGCGCACATTTTAACCGTGAATTGCGACGAAATGGCTGGAGATAGACTAAAACAACCTGCACATGAAATTTTCAGCATTGAACGTAGATTTTAGCTGTCCAAGTCCCGACCCTCTAGGTTCAAGGAGACATGCGCAGTCGGGCGTCAAAGACGGCTACCCCCTAAAGGTGGTTATTTTACCGCTTTAGCGTGAAAACAGTAGCAGATGGACGCAGACATACTGCTTACAAGCACTGGTCAGTGGTGACGAGCTTTTGAAGGGTGTCAACATCGATGACCTTGAATGATCTTGAACTTCCAAAATAGGGGATTTTGGTGTTTTTGTTGCAATTTTCGGCTGTGGTGCATATTTCATAAGTGAATTGTGCCGACATGGCTTTAGATAGATATGGACAACCTGCAAACAGCAACTGCTAAGGCTGTCGCGCGTCTCATGAGCTTTGCTCAAATTACTTGTTATAACTTATTAACAACAATAGTTTTTTTGCTATTGCCTCGCGCAAAAGTATTGGCTGCCGGAGTGACAAGAATGCTGCAATCTAACCTGTGTCAAGTTGACAAGACTAAAGTTTATTAGACTTCAGATTTGGTAATTTGTAGGTAGCAGTGATGTAATTTTCGAGACAATAGTCATGATCTCGAGGCATAACACGCTACTTTAAAACATTTGATGTTGGGTGGAAATAATGGCCTAGTCTTGGTCTTGAAAGAAAGTATTGTCTACATCACTGATTTCGAGCACGGTCGGCAAGTTGATGTGGTAACTGCAGCGACACCTCCCTCGTTTAACACTGACGCGTTCGTGACAGGTCGTGACATCGAGAATAAGCTTGGTCTACTGTTCCTCGCCAGATATGCCAACTCTGAGTAAACAGAAACACACTTGATAAGATACAGCGTCTGTGACATATTAGTTCAGTACCGTAACAGTGGTCAGCTTATGTGTAGACTAAGTGCAGTATCGGAATCGAAAGTTGTCAAATAGTTTATCATTAAATGTATGATTCGGCGAAAACGGTTCCGATGTTTACGAACATAATTTTGCTTATTTTTTGAGCGCGCGGTGTGTGCTAATATAGCAACAGGCTGAAAACTAACCCATTTTGACTTTTATAACGCCGTATTCGCAACAAGTGCAGAGCACAAAACATAATGGAAAACACAAAAAAGACAGACAGGGAGAGAACTAAAGTTAAACAGTTAAACATTTGAAACGATCACAAGCACCCAAGTACAACTGAAGCAACGTTACTATAAACAGTGGATGCAAAACAACGGTTCGTAGTTTTTGTACATAGTGAATCATAATAATTTTGAAGGTTAACAAGATGACCATGCTTGAAATTCTGAACACAAAACACACTCCTGAGATATTTACAAATAGTAGCACATGATGACAGAAATTTCTACTTACGTGGATCATAGTAGTGATATGTAAACAAGAAAAGAAATATTGCAACAATTTTACTGATTCCATACGACTGTACTTAAAAATTTTCCGAAATGCATCATTCCAATACATTGCTAGTTGACGTATAGCTTCGGTCGTAATTACGGCGCAATGAACCAATGCAATATATGTAAGCAATGGTAGACAGTAGGACCTGATGAGCATAACTTTAACAACATCCCATGCATACTCGTATTTACTTTGGCATAGAACACTATTACAACATGCACAGAACTTCCGTTCAACTTCACTGACATCTCCCCCCAAAGTCGAAAATTGGGCCCAAAAACGGACTTTAGAATGTTTCGGCCAAAAACGCTCCTGTATAAAAATTCCACCTATAAACGGCACCTAATCGTCATCGTAGGCCCATAAAAGTTGTATAGTGAATAGACAATATGGCCTCGGGAATTCCAAATATGTGGACATTTTGGACCCCCTGCCTACAGGTCACGTGACACGGAGCATGCGCATTATTATTCAACATCACGTTGACAGTTAGACAATGTGATGGTGAGTGATGTCACCTTTTTATGATTTTTGCTGTTTTCGATGTGTCAGTCATTGCATGTCGCCGTTAACAAGTGTATGAACTGATGTTTTGTACATTTATCTGAATAATACCTAGCTTAAACTGAGAAGGCACATAACTATGTTTGACCTGACCTTGACCGTGATTTTTAATATCGGGTACCCCTTTTTAAAAATGTTTCTATTGATTTAAACTACGCATGTACCATGTAACGATTTGGCCATTTTTGGTCATAAACCACTACACAAAACGCTCTATGAAAACTGTCGCAAGGCCTACATCATGATCCTGGTTCGTAGCTGACAAGCAGCGAGCAGTTAGCCGCCCGCACGATTGCTGCACTGCGCTGCACGGACTATTGTACATGATGCTGACATTGGTGTCGTGCGTATTTTAGCAGCATGAATAGCGAGCTCTCTGTTGACTTCGACGTGCTACAGCTAGGCCGACCGGCGATAACAGGATGTACCGAAAAAAAACGCACAAAGTCACTTGACGATCGTGAGTCAGAAAGTCGCGTAGTTTTCAATTGCACGATAACACAAATACGACATAGTTCGAACAACGTTTATACCGGCTGCGTTTTCAATGCAAGTTACGACATAAATCACGTTTGCGACAAACACTTACGCATTACGAAGTTAACGGAAACAATGTTCAACGTAGCACCGCCCATGAAAAACGAATGAAAAGTCATTAAAAACCATTGCTTATTAGCACCGTAAATTAGCTGTTATTCTCTTAATTCTGTTTCAGCGGTAGTTGTAATAAACGTTGAGAAAAAAAACTAAAAACCTTAAAGCCTGTTTTGTGAAAACATTTAAAACTTTCGCAAATTTTTAAAACTTGTTTTGTCTTATTAACATTAGCTAAATGACAGCAATAAACTGTCATGGTGCTGTTTTAAGTATCTTGTTAGTCCTCCCGTAAGCGATAGCTTGCGGAGCTGGCTTAAGTTTTGCTGTGGTTTCTTTCTTTTTTTCTCTCGCCGCGTAATCTCCGAGCTCCGTCGGCCGATCGGCGCGAAATTTTGCACGATGCTTCTAAGTATGTTCGATTTTATAATCCCGGGCCGAAATTTTGGGTGAGCCTCCCCCAAAAAATTCTAAGGGCCGAAAACATGCAAAATTTGGCCCGATTTCAGTCGACTTCAAAGTTTGGCGGCCAATTTTTCCGGAACGGATGAAGATCTTCAAAATCGGTGAGTTACTTGTTCGACACCGATTCCTCCCGCGTTAGGCGAAACAAGTCCGGTAAAGTTTGGTCCAGTAACCTTGGGGATCTCGATGTTGAATTAAACCCACCGAAAGCGCATTTTTCGGAAGGCCATATTTCGGCCCCTAGGGGGTGCTGCGCCCCCAAATTTTTACACGCGCTAGAGAATGACTAAATCTTACTAGCGCACCCCCCATCGGGGACGGGGGCCATCACCATCAAACATCACCATTACACAATGTCAGAAGAACTTTGCTGACTGTGTAATGGTAAAGTTTGAATTTTTTAAATTGTGATCTGTGCTGTTTTATATCTACAACCATGATGTCACCTTTACACTGTATATAAACTGAACAGTTTTTTTACGTAAGTTATGTTAACAGCGTATTGCAACGTAATACGTCGTGAGTTTCTGTACTGTTGATTGCTTGTATATAATATACTCGCTTCGTTTACTAAGTATTTTATTTTTAATCACTATTATTTTCACGCTAAACTTTTAACTAAAAAATATTCTAAAAACGACAGAACAATAATAAAAGTAAAAACGCGTTTTCGTAAAAAAATGTTTGCAAACAGCAGTTGTCTAAACGTCAACAAATTAACAAATAAGGCTATGAAGCCTTGCTCAAAGCTTAGTAATGCACGCGGATAGCCACATTATCACAAAAGCATGCAAAAACACATGTGATCTTGACCTTTGACCTTAAAGTTTAATAGGCTTTTAGATGTTGTGAAGTTCGTGTAAAATTTCATCGAAGCTAAATGCAGCGGTTCGTGAGTTATCGCGTTAACAGAGAAACAGAATTAACGACAATGCTGAAAACAATGCTGCTGTCGCTTTCGCGGACAGTACTGAAATTTGTAATTCGGTGAATTTATAGAGATCATTACTTGGGGTAAATAATCTAAACTGTTGCAAAACTTAAGTTTTTTCTGGGACACCCTGTACATAATGATAACGGGCAGTCAACGTCACATGGGGGCCGCTTTTATTGCACTGCAGAGCCTACGTGACGTTTGAATGCGTACAATTGCTGTGCAAATGCTTTTCGACATTAACATGCGGTTACATGCTACTATTAGCGCAGAACGTAACCGCGTAACGTTCGCTCAGTTTCTATTTGTTACTATCGGTGAGTTCACTTTTTGTACGGTGGTCCATCAAAAAGTAGTTCAAAAGAAATGTGGTGTGACTTTGGGGGGGAAGGAGTGGTGCAATACCACCGCGGCGTAACACTACGATCGCATCAATTTTTTTGAAAAAAATGTTGTGTGGAAAAGAAGTGTCATGTGAATTAGGTAAAGTTTGCCATTTCTGGGCCACCGTATTCTAGACCTAATTTAGCGCAGAGCTGGAACTGCGAATGAGTACAAAAATAAGTGTCTAGTGGAGTATCGTGTCAAAATTTATCGTATCGGATTAGATGCAGGCTTTTGCCGCTAGTCTTTTCTGTCTGAAGTATTCGGTAAATTCACTGTACACATCATTTACCATTTTTGCTATATACTCCGATTTTTATTATCGACAATATTTGTAGAGACTGGGGTTTCGTCCTTTCAGAGCTCGCTGTCGCTTGTGGAGTTTATGAAAACTTACGACACTTCCCATTATAAGTAATAAACGTTTTTTCACGTTTTTTTATTCATTTCACATTTTTACTTTTACAGTGTTGTTTTCAACGTTTTTTTAATTTAAAAACGTTTATTAAAAATTTTATCGATTATTTGAAGAAGCACTTCTTAAACCACAAAAAGGAAAAGTTGTGATGGTTTACTTAGTTAATCAAGTGATATTTGGTATTTTGACCGCACGGTTGAATTGAAATTGAATAAAGTTCTCTTTATCTCCAGTTCCAGCTATACTGCATCTACAACAGTTGGCATTAGACAAGAGGTTAAACAAATTAGGGTTAACGTTTTTTATTCAACGTTATTGAACGTTTTTATTCCTGCCACGTTTTTTCACGTTTTAAAGTTATTTATTTTTTTTTCTGAAACGTTTTTTTACATTTATGCTTTCTTAGACACCACACACTTTGACGCTTTCGGCGGCTCGCATCAACTTAATTTGCTGCCTCAAGAACGGATACGTGACGCCGCTACTGTTATACACGGTGTTTCATAAAAAGGTGCCCTTTTTCTTTCTTTCATAATTCAGTCAAATAATGATCAATTTATGCGAAATTTTTACCAAAGGTAGAGGAAGAAATACAAATTCAAAATATTTGAACAAAATATGGCTGTTAATTAAATATTTTTTTTGCTACTCAAATGTAATGCTGACGTCATAACGTGTCGTGAGTACAAACTGGCTTGTCTCAACTGGTTCTGTCATTTGTTGCCCTGCTTCGATGGTGAAGTTTATCTTGTTTACTGGTGAAAAATGTTTATCATATCAGCACTAAGCAACATGGAGGCATAAAATCAGGCGTCTCTCAATCCAAAAACTCAACCATCTTGGAAGCGATGCTTGCTGGTGCACTCTTTTGCTGGAAGGTGTAACAGTTAAGCTATTCCCACAAGTGTGTGAAAGTGATCGTTTTGGGCGTTTTTGTGACTACAATGGTAAAACTTCAACAGTTTGTCATCAGTGAACCAAATGAAGCTCGCCATCGGCACAGGGCAGCTATTTAGCATGTCTGTCAGCACCGTTGGCGACAAGCCAGTTTGTACTCATGGCACACTATGACGTCAGAATTACGTCATGACTAGCAAAGAATATTTAACTGTTAGCCATATTTAAAAAAAAATATTTTGAATTACTATTTCTTCACTTATATTTGTTATAAATTTTGTGTAAATTGATCATCACTTGACTAAACTATGAAAGAAAGAAAAATGGCGCCTTTTTATTAAACACCGTGTAGTTGCACGGTGATACGCCCATTAAGTTCAGATCGCCGATCTGAGAATGCAGCATTATATTGATAAATTCAGATCGTGACACGCAACTCCACTGTCTGCTGCATAGACAACGCTTACCGTACTTAAGCTTTACTGCATGTCAACTCGACATCATAATATACGCCCATGTCACGTGTCATTGTTAAACTTGGGTTAGCATGTACAGATGTTTTGTCTTTCGTTAGCTTATAAATTGCGTCACGTTTCCATGACTAGTTCAAATTTAAAGCTAAAGAATCAGTCACATTTGAAAAGACAAAAACTCCGTAGGCTAATGTTCGTAATGTTAGGGCTTGGAGGCTAACTTCCACTTGTCTTCCACTTCTCATCATTTATGACTAAAATTAATTGTTTTTATTACCTTTACAACCAGAATGTGTCAAAGTCGGATAAGCACAATACCGTAAACCATCACAGCCACGTTATAATAAGAACACAACTCAGTGCTTCTTGGAACGCCAAGCTGCGCTACTTTACACAATATTTAGAACTAAAGGTCATTCATTCATTCATTCATTAAAATGAAGTTCCACAGTTCTTGTCTATAATGCCAGATAATCAGTTTTGCCGTGCGTCACTATTTGAACACAAACGGCTACTGCAAATTGGCGATCTCAGCCAGACTGAGCGTATCAATTTTTGTCGACAGTTGTCAGAACGCCGAATGTAATTATCGCAGTTAGCTACACTGGCACATTTCAGGTTTAATTCTATCCATCTCTGACGGAACACGTTTCTTAATCTTTTACCGCTGATAGCGGTGTGTTCAAATAGTCTTGCATTGTCTGTTGAGCGGCGTGCGCAGGCTCAGTCGCACTCGCAGTCGTACAAGATGACTACGATGTCTCCTGGGTGGCGTATCTATCTGTGGCTGATCGGCGTCCACGCCGCGATGTTCCTGGTGATCTTCGTTGTTCTCTTCTTCCCCGACTGGCTCGACGAGGTATTTACCATAACGGCACAAATCGCAGTCTATAAATGAACAATTATCAAAATGTTATCCCATTTATCCATGGACTTTGGCCCGAACCGAGTAACCGACCGAAGGAAAACATAGATGAATGCAATAAACTATGATAATTTAAATCACAGCAACAAACCGTCATCATTAAACCCCGGCACTAATCCTAACACTGACCCTGACCCTAATCCTCACAATAACGATAACAGTAACCCTAAAAAGTAAAAAAAGTTTGGTAACTTGCTATAGCGCTTCTTACATGAGTCGGGACCAGAAGCGCTTTACAATCTCGTAAGTGGCAGCTGATTGGCATGAGCGAATAATACCGCAGCGCATTATGCGGCCATCCATGATTGTCCGCGTAAGCGGCCATCCATTTACGTCCGCGTAAGACGACATCTGGACCCGCGGTTTGCAGATAGCAGACATTCCACCGCTCAAATCAATCACGTAAAACGTTTATCCCGTAGCCCGTAAGCTACTACTCATTCCCTATCCAGCGGCGGATAGGAGGCTGAGTTGACCTGAGCACATAGTAGGTAAGCAACGTGCTCAAGGTAAGTCTAGGACAAAAAAAACCAAAAAAAAACTGCAGGCCTGATCGCCGGCGCAAAGGGTAACCTAGTAACTTTGTAACCTAGGCCGGGCACCTTACTTGCAAAACGGCCACGGAGATCACGGGAGTATGCTGTAAAGAAACTGATTACACCGCACTCAGCGAACGGTGACGTTTTAGTTTCTAGTACTCGTCGCATGCAGAAAAAACTTACGTAAAATTGATAAGTAACGAATGAACGCTTAAGTTATGGGCTATTTAAAAATATCCAATATTCCCCGGGCCAAAAACGTTAATTAAATTACGGTTGTAAACACATCGTCACGCATCATTATCCCGTTATTAAAAGCCGCACACATCAAAAATTCAAAAAAGTTACAAACGAAGCATAAAAGTGTCTTTTATAATATATCTTCGTAGGCTAATCGCTCTAGCGCAAGCGATTTCGCCTATAGCTACCCATTTCTTTGCAGTGTGGTCTGTCGTCTGTTTGTCGTCTGTCACAGTCTTGCACCTTACTTGAACCGTTCAATAAACATAGATGCCTTTTTTGCTTGCTGGATCTAATAACACACCGTGCCGGATGGAGTTCTTGACCCCCTAGGAGAAAGGAATATTTTACCGCGTTATGGCTTACTTTTTTAAGTCATCCGGTTGCAGTCGGTCTTAGGTGTCTTAGTGGTGTAACCGTAATCGTGATCGAGAGGTCGTGGGTTCGACTTCCGGTCGCATCGCTATCAAGTGGTTACTAATCAGATAGGTGACTGTCTACGGACAGGTAGACGATCTAGGTGTACAATCGACCCTAATGTCAACTCAGCCTTTCGTCTTTTCTGGGTACGTTGCTCGAGTACTGGTTTGTATGGTTGGGTTTAAGGCGGGGCGCCTTCATCTGCGTCTGATGGCACAGTAACAGTGTTATCTCATATGGCAGGTGACGCTCATTAGCTCTGCGCTGGGTTTTTGGTGAAGAGCTATACACAGTTTTTAACTTCAATTGTTTTCAGGTGCGGCGGCCGTTCCGCTGTCCTCTGGACGACCTCGAGCACCGGTTGCTGGCGCGGACCTTACAGACGCTCACGTCACTGCTCGACGCCGCTAACATCACCTACTTCATGATGAGCGGCACTCTGCTTGGCTCGTACCGCTTCCACGATCGCATCCCCTGGGACGACGACGTCGACATCATAGTCCCGGCGTCTGAGCAGTGGCGTCTGAGGACGGCCGTCGAGTCGGTGCAGCCGGACTACGCCATGCAGGCCGCGGCCCGCCCCGGCTGCCAGTGGAAGTTCTACCTGGCCACGCCTGCACCGGGCAGTCACCGGCTCTGGTTCAACCGGCACCCCGTACGCTGGCCGTACGTCGACGTCTTCTTCAACGAGCAGAACACGACGCACATCTGGAACACGTGTCCGTGGTTCGCTGATGAAGTCTGGCCGCTGGAGGCTGTGTTTCCACTGCGCCGGAGACCGTTCGGCCGACTGTCGCTGCCAGCGCCCTGCGATACCGCCGCCACGCTAGCCGTCAACTTCGATTTAGGTCTGTATAGGATATTTGCACGGCTTCCGCAGGGATTGGATTTTTATCTTTATACCCATCCTAAACTTGTAAAACACTGTGTCCGGTAAAAAAGTAAACCCTTAGACATTGTACAATAAAAATGTCAAATCTGAACGAATCTGACTGAAATTTTACTTACTTAATTATTAGTAAATTGCTGAAGCTATCACTAAATTTCCTTGAAAAATGTTGTTTCTTAACGGAGTTATTAATTGTTGAATATTGATAACAAAATATCTCCGTTAAGCCCAAATTCCATTACGCCATTACGCATTTGCGACAAAGTCAGGGACAAGTTCCCGACAAAGTCGCGGACATGTCGCGAACACAAATCATGAAAGTCAGCGACAGAAATCACGTCGCCGATTTTCATGATTTGTGTCCGAGACAAAGTCCGCGGACTTTGTCGCCGACATTGTCGCCAAGTTTCCCCGTGCATTGTAACGGGCCAAATTCCATTAGAGCGACACAAACGGGTTTGTCGCGGACTTGTCATGGACTTTGTCGCAAACATCTCGACATGTCGAGATGGTTTGTGTCCGCGACTTTCGTGATTTGTGTCGGCGACAATATGGCGTTAGCCTACATAAGTAAACTGTGTACAATTGCGTAACTCCAACAAGCAAAGTCTGATTCTGACAAAATTTCACACCAACAATGCGCCGCCTTTCTAGCACCATGCCCTTTCTTTTGTTTTAACAGTTAAATTAAAGCACGGTTGTCTGCAGAAAATACCATTTTTATAGTTTACCTTATTGTTTACGTTGATTGCGTCAATAAACGCCACTGCCGATGAACGACAGCAGTAGGCTTATGTAACGCCATATTGGTAACGGAGATAATTTGTCATCGATATTCAGCAATTAATAACTCCGCTAAAAATAATATTTTTCAACAAAATTTGGTGATCTTTTTAGCAGTTTATTGGAGATAAGGTCTACGAAATGTTATTCAGATTCGTTTGTGTTTAACATTTCTATTGTACATGTCTAGGGGTTTACTTTTTTTTACCGGACACAGTGTATACCGTGGGGATTTCCATTCGACTCTTTATACCCACGACAGCCTCGGTAGCTACTAGAAATTTTTTTTATATTGTTGTGTTTTAAGATTTTAAAGTCTTTAAAGGTTGTTTTAGTTTTTGAGATTTTTCAAAAAGATCATAAAATTGTGTGTACAAAAAAAGATTTTAAAACTCATCTAAAAACATCCTATTTATGCACCATTCTCCCTGTCACATCGTTGAATAAATGACATGACGTCAAAACTCAAAAATCACGATTCAAATATGAAATTCAATTTGATTTGTGCTATAAAATGCTCAGCTAATAAAGAAATTGGGAAACAAAAAATCTGGATTTTACGCTGTATGTAGGTTTTCAAAAACTTAAAATTTAGTTTGTTTCGAACTAATTTTCCAACCTTGATGCAAAGCCACTAGCACCAAAATAATGTCGTTGCGTCGTTGGTTGATGGCAAAACGATGCTGTGTTAACATGTTTTAAACGATGTTACAATAAAAGATTAAAGTTAAATAAAATTTTAAAAATCTAAAGCAAAATATATTGCGAGTCTTGATACGAGTTCGTTGTTTTATAGTTGGCATACTATTTTCTGGAAACAGTTTGGCGTAAAACAACGATGATAGTCGTATTATTATTGTCATTTCTTATTTCATGGGCGATCGACTGTTAGCAAATTTTGTAGAGTTGGCTTTTAAACAGGCTACCGGTTATCTAATAACTCTTTAATAAACTTTTTTTATATAAAGTGTTTGGAAAAAATGAACTAAAAACGAAAAATGTTTTTGCCTGGAATTAGTTTGCATATTTTTGGTTGTTTTTTTTATTGTTTATTGTATTTCCTGTTTTCATTTTATACGTTTGCACTGTGTGTGTGTAGACTATACAGGGTGATCCAAAAAACGGCACAAAGTTTATGGCACCATAATTTTGCAACCGTACGTCATAGGGTCCCCCAGCGGTTTTTAGCAAAATGTTCAGAAAGAAACTCCTTACATGACAAAGACCAGCGTCTGAATAGGGCAATTAAATATTTTTTGTTTTGCTGCTGGCAAGTGAACTGTTTGAAATCGATACTAACCGCTGCTTTTATTTTATGCAAGTTCTTTAATCGTGATAAAAACAATGTCCACGTTAAGTCCATCTTCCAGAATTAAGAATTGGTGTTCAATGTATCCACCACGAGCACGAACAACCGAAAATAGTCGTTTGGACCTATGCTCAATAGCACCGTCGATTAGTTCTTGGCTGATCATGTCCCAGCAACTGTTCAAAACTTGCTTCAGATTATCAACATCAACAATTTTCTGCCGATACACTAACTGCTGCAGCGCACCCCATATTGAGTAATCCACAGGGTTAAGATCGGGTGAGTTAGGCGGCCAGATGGGTGGCTCAATGAAGTCAGGAACATTTGCCTGCAGGAATGCCACTGTCTGTTTTTATCTGTGGGATGGCGCGCCATCTTGCTAAAACGTGAATTGGTGGCTTGACAGTCGATGAATGTCTTGTAACAGGCCATTTTTCAGAACACTGTCACACTAATATGCGCTGTTGACTCCAGACTCGACAAAGACAAGAGATGGTATCCCGAGCTTTGACACGGCTACAGAAACCATGACGCTGTAATGTGTTAATAGGCCAAATGCAATGCAGCTGGCACTCGACACGCCTTGCATACAGGTGACGTCATTGCTGATGTGCAGCCACTTCCGGCCAATTAGCAAAGAATATTTATCAACTAAACAAATATTTTTAATTGCTCAGTTAACAGCAGTCTCTTCTGCGTATTTTGACATAAACCTTGCAATCCTGGGGCAAACGGTTCAGAAGTAATTACATGTCAAACTTTGTGCCGTTTTTGGACCACCCTGTATTTGTTTTTTTTTCTTGTGTGCGTTTTGTTGCTTATTGTTGGTTTATGTTGCTGCTACCATGGCGAAATAAAGTTTTCAGTAATATGTAACAGAAACATTGCGATCTGTCAGGTCGATGCCAAGCGCGCTCGTATGACCACCAGCGCGACGGCGCGCTCTGGTTGTCGTTGCGACGACCGACCGAAGTCGACTGTCGACATCTGGAACTGATGTGGCCGTTCGTGCGTCGACGACATTGGGTTGACAAGACTGGTACTCGGCACGTTACTGAGACACTCTGGTCGGCCGGCGGACAGCAGGCGCTGCACGAAGTCACGCTAGTCGATCAGTGCCATTAGTTCACACTTGATGGCTTGGTGGCGTAAGGGTTCGGACTTATGGTCGAAAGGTCTTGGGTTCCACTGTTTATCTGGTCGTTTTATCAATTGTATAGGTGACTGTCTGCGGATAGATAAACCAATGCGGTGTATATATAACCAGCATTAAGGTCAACTCGGCCTTCTATCTTTTCCAGATACTAAATCGAGTATCGGTATGTCTGACTGTGTTACTGTGTTAACGCGGGGCACGTTTACGTGTGTTGTTAACTTGCGTGGCAGGTAACACTGTGTGATTCCATATAGCAAGTGACGCTCCGCTAGTTCTGAAATGAGTTACCATCAGGAGCTATAGACAACTTCTAATCTTTACTCTTCAACACACAGCAGGCACGTTGTGCGAGAAATGATACTTGGGAATTGAAATTACTGTTATTCGTTCACAAAATCAGACACCCTCGAGATTTATGCTTGTAACATTTAAAGCGCGTACAAAGCTACAGAAATGAATTGAACTGCAGTGACGTATTGCAGTTTAGTTCCGTTCGGCTTATTTTGTTCGCTTTGTATGTTTCGTTAAGTTTTCTGCACTGTTGAATGTTGTTTTTAGCATTTGTAATATGTAGGCCAATGCATATGTATTTATAAACGTTTTATTGTCTCCGCCGAAGCGAAACGATGAAGGATGTTATGTTGCCACAGTTAATTATATACTCCAAGTGAGACAGTTTTTGCCAGATGGATTCATTAAAATATAAACGGATTTTGATACGGATTTTGATGAAATGTTGTGGATGGATTGATTATTGCTTTTTTTAAATTTAGGTTTTGACCCTGTTGCGAACTGTGGCAACATAACATCCTGTGACAACATAACATGCATTATTCGAGATAATAGATTACAACCAGCAATTCTTGACCCTCAGGAAATAAGGCGTAGAACGGCCCCAGGACCAACCAGTCAGATTTTTCTTGGTCGGTTCATAAATTCTGCCGTGCTGAGCATAAAGGCCGTATCTGCATTTTTTTGCACAAAATGAGCTTTTGCCACCAGGCGATTGTGTACGCCATTATTTAACTTTGTGCAAAGCAAGAAAGCCGTAACTGCTGTCTAAAGTGGTGAAAAAAGCAAAACAAATAGGCCGTATCTGCAAAACCTGGCTGTCACGCCAAGCTAAAAGGCCGTATGTACATACGGCTTTCTTCCCCAGCACAACACTGCAGTTACGGCCTTTTAACGTGCACTACCTCGCAGATACGGCTTTCTTATCCAGCAGTCTCGTTCACGTGCTTGCACGAGATCTGTATAATTACGTCATTTCGAGCGTCATGACATGTTTTTTTTTGTTTTGATTAGCAGCTGAATAAACTATTGTACAAAGGTAAACAAAGTTATTACAAACGTATTTGATGTCAAACATGTTTCGCTAATTGTAGTTGGTAATAATGTGGCAGGTCATGCACGTTGATAATGTATTTTAGCTGATTTTAGGCGTTATTGGTGACGACGAATGCGTATGTGAGCGATAATAGGTGTCAATTGGGAGTATTACTGAATCCAGAAGATTGGCCTACGTGTGTTGTGTGCTACAAAACTAGGAAGTTGAATCGCTTTAGAATGACTTTTAAGGTGTGACTGTTTGAGAAGCAGGACTTCTGTTATTTGAAGAGCATTGTATATTGACTGACACCCAGAGTAGAGATTGCAATCCCGGGATCCCAAATCCCGGGATCCCGGCCGTTTTCGCCAATCCCGAATCCCGGGATTGGCGGCGTCCCAATCCCGGAATTTCGGGATTACAAAAATGCGTTAAAATTGTACTTTTTCGCATATCAAATGATAGAAATAGGAATTTTAGCCGTCTGGTGAATAAACTAGAAAGCAGTCATAGTCCGCAGGTACCTCCGCCAAGGCAATGCTATTCGCCAGGTGGCGTCAACATCTTCGGTTTTGCAGCAGTTCCCTTATGCCCCCTTTAACGCAATGGTAACGAAAATTTCAAAGTGCTCCAAAAT
>Ga0209367_1003118_pt1 | contig 22359 bp, 11 predicted proteins | sample WorMetLIZISLAND2_FD_187412 | JGI IMG/M metagenome (GOLD analysis project Ga0209367, IMG submission 187412) | Marine gutless worms symbiont microbial communities from Max Planck institute for Marine Microbiology, Germany - Olavius geniculatus... ... | reverse complement strand
GTGTTTTACTCAATAACAGCAAGAGAAATAATACTGGAATGGGATAAAACTGCTTGCAGGTTCGTTTTTTCCTACTGGACTTGGACTTGGACTTGGACTTGCCTTTTTTGAAGAGGACTTGGACTCGCACTTGGACTTGCCCGTTTAAGGTGGACTTGGACTTGGACTTGAGGATAAGGGAATTGGACTTGGACTTGGACTTGGCTGCTGCTGGACTTGTTACAAGTCTGCAAGGAAGCCTGCGCACGCAGGTGTCAAAGACGGGTATCCTTAAAAAGTGATCATTGTTCGCTATCAGCTTGTCTGACGTGAACACAGACATAGACACAGACATGCTGCTTATCATAACAAGCACCGGTGACGTGCTTTAATGGTATCAACAATGATGACCTTGAATGACTTTAACTTCAAAAATAGGAGTTTTGTTGATGTTTTTGGCGATTTTTGGTTAATGGCCGCAATTTAAAAAAGTGAATTGCGACGAAATGGATGGAGATAGAGCAAGACAACCAGCGAGCAGAAACTGCAATTGGCTATCGCGCGTCTCATAAGCATTAGTTTAAATTTTTTTGTTTTAACGCGCGTTAAGACTTCAACGCGTGAAGTTGACGCGTTACTTCGACACCTCTGATAAATAGGCTGTACCTTGACGACTCCGAAGATGATAGTGCTGAGATGAGCGATGAAGATAAGCAGCCTGCTAGCCAGCAAGGACCAGATCCAGGCGACCAGTCTCCGGCCCTGCGTCGAGCGCTCCTCCTCCACGCTGCTGCAGCCGAAGCACGGAGTGCAGGCGTCAAACGTCACTGAGCTGCAGAACTTCCTCAGCTCAGTCTCGTGGTCGATCCGGTACTCGGTCACGTACCTGTATACCAGCGACATGCACCAGTGGACGATATAGGCTTTAACCAAGGGGAGGCGGAATAAATCTTATCTTTCCCTTTCCTTCTCTCTTTCTTCTTAGCTTTTCTCTCTGTCTTTCCCTCCCCTCCCCTTTCTCTCTTCTCAGCAACAGAACACTGGACCAGCGGAAATTAACGATTAATCATTAAAATTGTCTTATTTTTTGCGATCACCCTGTATGTCGCAGCCGAAGTGCATTATGAGGCGCCAAGTGTTTACTGCCGTAGGCCTTAAAATCAAAAGCTCGGAAACGATTTTTACGCGCCATAGCAGAATGCTTCGCGCGTCTTAGCCATGACCTGGGCGCCTGTTCGTCTGTCCGTCTGTCCGTCTGTCCGTCTGCTGAATTGTGTCAAAACGGTGCAGGCTAGGATCACGAAATCTTCACCTTGGGCATGGTCTCTAGTTTGTCGTCGAAAGGAATCATTTATCTGTTCGGGTCTATGCACAGTCCGACCAGAGTCCACCAGACAAATGATTTCTTTCGACATAATGACGCGCATCTTTTACATGCTCAACGTCGGCATGGTGCTCACATTAAAATCGTGCGAGGGTGCTTACATTAGGGCATCTATATAGCTTCATTTTAACGCCCTGACAGCAAAACATGCGCCAGAACATCCCTTAATATCGCTCATCAATATAAGACAGACATTATGCAAATAGCAAAAAAATCGACTAATCCGACAAGTAGGCCTAATCTAATTCGTGTTCGAATGGAAACAAAGAGCTAAATTTCCGTTAAAAGATTGTTTTGCTGCAGTTTTAGATAAACGGTGCTAACGAAAAAAATATTACATTTATGTCGGAAAATTTTACACAAAAACACTAGCGATGACCTGAGGCAACGTAAAGAATAAGTATTGAATGAGTCCACTTCGTTGTTTTTTTTATTTATCTGGGGTGATCACACTTAGAGGCATGCTCACATTAGCCGCACTTCCCCTATAGACGAATCTTGCTTTGTAATTTCCCGCCTGCGATGCAGTCGACTGAGTCGAGTGCGTAATACACCGTTTACACGATCGAGCAAACATCGAGCAAACGTCGAGCAAATGTATTCAAAATACCTCACGGCTAATTGCTCGACGTCTCCTCGTGTAAACGAGGTATAAAACATCTTTCGTAATTTATATACAGGTACAACAATATACGTGGTCCATTGACTGCGGCCTACCCCATGTGTTTTAGCGTTTTGTTTGGTAAGCGTGATACGAAATTGTCGATAAAGCAGGGAGCCTATACACTTCGTATATTTGAAACCCAAATTCCATTACGCCGACTTTGCGACGAAGTCAACGATCGCGGACTTTTCCCGTGTCTTGTTGCGAACTAAATTTTATAAGAGCGACACAAACAGATTTGTCGGGGACTTGTCACGGAGGACATGGATTTTGTCGCAACAATCTAGACGTCGAGATGCACGTTTGGAAGTCCGAAACTTCCTCGTGACATCCACGTTTCATCATTAGTTTCTGATTCTATACCTGGTAGGCGCAGCTTGCGCCTAGTGAAAAATAGGAGGGGGAAAGTTTTGATAAGGTTATAGATCATAACTTCCCCCCTATTTTTTACTCCCCACTATTTTTCAATCTGCACTTTTAACAAAAAACTCCCTTTATTTTTACTTCCCCCTATTTTTCACTAAGCAATCTACACCCTTAACAAAAATTTTCCTTTTTATTTTTTTATTTCTCCCCTATTTTTCAATCTGCGCTATTAACAAAAAATCCCCCATTTTTACTTTTCCTTATTTTTCTCTGGGCAAACTACACCCTTAACAAAACTTTCTTCTTGGTAGGGCAAGAAGCCCAAAATGGAAGGAAAAACTCGAGTCAAAAATTGGGGGAAAGACCTCAGCCCGAAAACTGAGTGAGGGGGGAAGTTGCGCCCGATTTTGATTTCAGACTTGGGGGATAGAAGAAACTGCGTTTCATGCGTTTGCAACTTTCGTAGTCCTCGTCTGCAACGCGGAGAAGTTTTGGTAAAGTATCGGTGAAAGTCGGCGTAATAGAATTCGGGCTATATATCATACAATGAACGCCACAGTAGGCCTACAGTGTTTTACTTTTGCGAGCTCGCCACTGGTAATTTCCCGAGTAAAAAATATCTTTTGATTGTACACTATGCAAAAATATTTAATTTTCTAGGCCGTTCTTCTTACTGTCTTTTTGCGTTGCCACTGTGCAATTTAACCTGTACGTAGAAGCGTTTATTTGTACTGCAAAATTTATTTGATGATGCTTAATTATTACGTCGCAAATAACACCACCAAAATGTATGTAACTTTTTTGTTTTTTTTCGTTATTCACTTGATTGAATTAAAGGATTACTTACTTGCTTACTTACTTACCTAATAACTAACTGAGGAGCTACGGACGTCTGTTTTTCGCTGCCTGTTATAAAAAAAAATCTTGGCTAGATGTCTGGATATCGCTCTGTCATTGCATGATATTGTATCATTGGTCAAAACTCGCCTCCTGGTCTAGTCTTTACTAATTGATTAGTGATTACTGAACCGTGCCGTGTTTTGTCTGTGTCGGTTAACGTTTCTGGGCAACAGCGACTTTCGTCAGACACTATTACGTGACCGTCTTAATTAGACCTGGCAAACTCTCTCAATCGCTCAAGCTTTACAGACTCGGCTCATGAATATTTTGGGCTCGCTATCCACATAATAAGCCTACGGCTCACATTTCGAAACGTAACCACTAACTAGCGAAGGATTTCGAATTTGTGGTTGCCTGAAATTAGTATCCTTTTCTAGATCAAACCTGACCGGTGCTTGTGTTTGGAAATTAGGTCACAAAAACAGAAATTATCAATATCTTAAACGAAAGGCTTTTATTAGTTTATTTCTGCGACCTACTGAGACTTAGCCATAGTCTTCTGACTCGAAGATTAGGCCTATATTCGCTTTAGAGGGATGCGAATTACAGCACTGCCATACCGGCTTTACATTTCGAACAGTAAGGCCACAAATTACAAATGCCGTTTCCTGAAAATGTCCGGATAAAATGTATTTAGTAGGCTACTCAGTAGCATCATAGATGCAAAAAAAAACATTTTAGATGTTTTTTTAAAAAGTTTGAAAAACATGTTTTTATGTTTTTAAATTTTTTAAAATGCTTTGTTTTAAATTTTTTTATGTTCTTTAAATGTTTTTATGCTTTCTAATGTCGTGTGATTGTTCTTGTTAAAACATAAACGTACAAAATTACAAATACGATTTATTTCTCATGGGCAAATTGCGTTCAGCTTTTTTGATCTGTACATGCAGTACATTCCGGTTTTTAGTCTTTACTTCTGGTAGGTTTTTTTAATTACCTGAGTTAGATATCCTTTGCTTGTATGATGGCGAAAAAGTAGCGATTGGGAACATTTACAGTTTAATGTTTTTTTTATTCATGGTTTTATCATGTTTTTAAATAAAATTTAAAAACAAAACATGTTTTTATGTTTTTATTCGCAAATCACTGTTTTAAACATTTATGAGTACTTACTGTAAGTTTAACTGTATAGCACTTTTTGCACTCGGAGACATGCAGATAAACAAACAGATAAAAACAAAAAAGTATTTTTCTTTTGACAGATCGACGTGATTTCGTATAGTGATCATTCACCTAACCATCGAAAAAACTGGCAACAAAATATCCACCCTTGAGTCTATCGAGAAATTTCGGTTACCGTAGGCGGAATCTCGCAGTAGGTGACTGACAAAAATCCGACAACCTTTTTCCTCGTCGCAGTCGAAAGTTCTCTGAGCTGTTTTCTTCCGGCGGTGGCGGGAAACCGTCGCCGAGCAGCAGACAACCGGCGTGGTCACGTGACACAATGACGTCATCGATTACGTCGTCGAATCCATGTTGAAACGTTCTTGCGTCGTCGGTAGTGTCCGCTATTTTCCCGCCGATTTTCGTATCAGTCGACGACGTCGCATCGGCGGCTTTTGCCTCGCTCATTTCTCTGCGTAGATCTATACAGTCTGGGTTTGTTCAAGCTACGCAACGCACGAAACGCAAACGCAAGGTCATTAATTGCGTGTTTTTGACAGGCCACGCAAAGAAAGTACGCAAGGAACGCAATGAACGCAAGAAAATATACGCAACAAACCCAACGGACGCAACAGCTAACGCGCAAAAATTGGAAGCGGTGTTGCAGCCTATAAGCTTGTCTTGCGACGTAGCCTACGTTGCGTAGCCAATACGCTGCGTTTTCTGCGTTGTACACGTTGCGCGCGCGTTGCTTTAGATGAAAATTAACCGGGCTTATTTTTCTGGGTTTTTTTCTTTTTTAGTATAGATTTATTATTGTTATGCCTTCAAAAGCACACTAGACTGACTAAGCGTAGGCCTATGGCGCAGTTTCCCCGACTGTCGCCAACAGATGTTACTGCAGGCTGTTGCTCGCATTTATAAGTAGATGTCAATAGCTTACACGTTGCCTCAGAAAATACGCGCACTTTACTATCATCTGCAACTTCGCCGAATTATGAGTCAGCAATTTTGATGCATTTATCATCATGTTCGTTTATTAACATAATTTGCCATGGCGAAAAAAGTGTACGAGAACGTACATGAACTAGGGCCCAAAATGTCTGTGCTTTCGGTGTTTGTTCGTTATTAAAAACGCTGCGTTTTACAATTTATGCTGGTCCCTCAAAATTGCTGGTGCAGTTTTTAAGTTTGCTTTCAAAGTTTTTCTTCAAGAACTGCTTGCATTTAGACTGTTATTGTGTGTTGCGGTGGAATGGGCCTATTTAATAAACGCGTTGATTGTAATTTTTCACAGAGCGTGTGACAGTAGAAAAATTTCTGATCGGACAATATTTGGCAAAGATATATGAACAAAAGCTTGGCGGCACGTTTTTGTTGACGAGCTACAGCTATGGCACAATTGTCGACTGTCGTCTGACGTCCGTCTGTGGGTCACGGATATATTGTCGCTCTGATATATAGATGTTACGAAAAACTTTTTAGACGAGTAATTAGCCCTTTGTCAAGGCTCTCTGCGTACAAAATTTGGGGATGCAATTCAAGGGAAACATTTTCAAATTTGTGGTTGAATTGAGGGCGGTAGGGAAAATGTGCGTCTTTCAATGGAACAATAGTCATATCTCGAAAACAGTGAAAGATATAGCCTAGGTTAATATTATTCACTAAAAGAAAGTCGCATATTGGCTTTCAAATGACATGAAAATCATTGCGACTGAATGACCTTAAAGGTCAGTACTAAAACAAGAAACTGCACAGGCTGTGTGGCGCGTTTTCTCTAGCGACAGCTGGGTTTTCTTGTGGTTCACGGTATAGCCCTACTAGCTGTGCCCGCGGTCGTCTGCTCGCATTTGAACATCGTGAGCTCAATAGCAGCCGAAGTCTGGTTAGGCCACGGTGCACAGCATGTTGAGCTTAATACCCCGTTTACACGATCGAGCAAACATCGAGCAGACGTCGAGCAATAGCACGTGCATTTTGAATACATTTGCTCGACGATGGCTCGATGTTTGCTCGATCGTGTAAACGGGATATAAAGAAACAAATACAGGTCGATAACAAGTTTATGATTGACGATTTGTCACGTCGGCGAACAACGATACACAATAGTAAAGATGCTCTAGTCGTGACTTATGCCCAATTCACACCTACGACGCCGACGCAACTCAGCTGTTGAGTCGCATCGGCGTCGCAGGTGTAAACTGGCCGTTAGTGTTGCACAAATGAGTGATGATAAATGCGGAACTTGTGTAATATTACTCGTTAAAATAGCGTTAAAATTTACTCTAGTCCAGCAATCTCGAACGTGCCTGGTTGGTTTGGACTGCATGCGGTCGGTAGAGGACAAACTGCCGGTCGGCGACGCTTTGAGTTTTTACAGGGCGTCAGCATAGCTTGTTCACACGTCCGCCTCCTCATCAGTTTCTCGGCTCATTTGCCAGCGCCACTTTTAGACAGCTGGCAGGTGCTCGAGCAAAACTTCCGGTTCCGCAGGCGCCTGTCTGCGACATTTCGCTGCAAGCAAATGTAAGTCTATCTACCCCACGTCTGCACGGCTGGAATGCTAACTTAGGCCCTACACTGTTTCTGTAAGAAGCTCAAGACGCGTCGAAAAAATAGACTTACTGCATAGCTCGTGTTGGGTTGTTACATACTGCATTTAGTCTCGCCATTTTATTAGCACTTTCTTTCTTTTTAACCGTTCTCAATCCTACGTTTGCACGTCACACTAGCCTATGCATTTGCAGCGGTGTCTCCTTGCTGGCTACAAAATTAGAGAGCTAAAAGTTTCAATTTTCCAGCAGATACCTGCGATTTTGACGGAAAACTAACCGTCACAGTTTACAAGAAAGCCGCAGCCATATATAGAACACCATTTCAGGATGCATACAAAACAGAAGTATTTTTCCTGTCGGGATTCTGATGCGTCCTATATATATATATATATATATATATATGCTACAACATCGTGAATGGCAGGGAGCAGGTGCCCTATTTCTAGCCTGCTAGAACGGTTTTTTCTTGTCGGGAAAAATTTTCTAATAAATTCGAAATGTGGGAAAGTTTAGGAGCACAGTTGTATTTTTGAGCACCCGTAGGCTTATTTTCTCTCTCGGAAATTTCCACAGTTTTTCGGATAATTGCAACTTCCTGTGCCCAAGTTTTTTTTCAACCCAGGACACCGCTGGTGTTAGAAGAGCATCTCTTGCTGCACAAATTATTGTTCTGTAGGCCTACGTCCGGCATTAGACACTTCCTACATCTTTGTCTTTCTTGCGCATTTTACAGTGGGTCTTGCAGAATTTTGAGGCGCATTTGACGCGAGACCACTCTGGTAGTATACGCAGTGATAAACAATTTTATAATAATTATTATTGTGATCATATCGAAAATTTCGTGATACATGAGCACAACACTTAAAGCCACTTAAAGCCCAGTTCAAGTTAACCAGTGTTTATGTAATAAATAATAATTATATTCCTAAGTATACAACAACAACAACACTTAATACAGTCATGCACCTTAAACAGACAAATAGCAATAAGTTATAATACACAAGCGCACGTTACACCGACGCCGTCCGCTATAATACTGTAATAAATTATAATAAATTATACTACTATTAAGCTTACATTTCCAGTAGCCACAAAATCAAATCAGGAAGTGGCCAACATATTTGTTAGAGCGGAAAAAGTACTTTTAAGCAATAAGGCCTATAAATTTCATAATGAACACCTTTATTGACTGACGTCATTGTGCTGTATTTGCAAGTCGCAAAGTAAGAAATGACCGTTAAAACAGGATGCGCAATTTCCCACTAAGTCTACGGCGCAAGAAATAAATGTATCAAGTTAAACTTCTTATAGTGATGCATAGCAACAACATACATATATGGGCTTAGGCTAAGTAGAAGCTATAACAACAAATAAATATTACACAGTTAAATGGATGATATTATAACAGATGCATACAATTGTAGGTTATTATTCTACTCGTTCACAATGTCGTCTGGCGATCGAGGACGAATATACGTGCGTAACGCTTAGCGAAAGTTCAGTCAGCAGCAGTTTAACAACGATTTAAGCCTAGATACGCTTATGCCCAGTTCACACCTACAACGCCGACACGATTCAACTCAACTCAACTCAACTGCTCAGCAAGACTAGCAAACAACGCGTGGTCTGTGCACAACATGACATAACATAACATCTTTCTTTTATAGACAAAGTTGGCAAATGCGTGTTTTACAAACAGATAGTTGCGCACAAAAAGTTACGAGAATAAAACTACAAAGCAACAAAAAACATTATTTTAAAACCATGACTAATGACTGTCCTTATACAGCATGCGCACCACGAAATCCCAATCAGTTGAGTGTGAAGTTTTTTTAGTAATTAATGACTTCTTGTGTGTCCTGCTCCTAAGATTGTAGTTAGCGTGACGTCACAATGCTAATGACGTCATTGCATTGTCGCTCACAGTCACGACAATCGAGTTGAGCTGAGCTGAGTAGGTGTGAACTGGCCATTATGAACATGCTCTCTATCATGCAGCGCGGGCTCAGCGGCGTAGCCTGCGAGTTCAAATGTTCAGGGGGTTCGGGTGAAGAGATCTGCAGAAAAAAACGACGACTCTAACGAGGTCACGGAGATTTGGATTTGGGAAGGCTGACGAGAAAGCAAATAAAAAACGACCAACTATGGTGTAAGATTTGACCGCATTTGGTAACCTATCTTTGTTTCGGCCTTATCTATGACGACAATAAGTTACTGTATTCAACACTAACCGGACATAAGCTACTAGGCGGTCGTCGGCAGCCGTCGAGCTTTTCTAATGCACCCCATGCAACTAAACAAAATTTCTCACCGGATTTTTACGTAGGCCTACAACGTGGACGCCCTTAGGCAGCGGGGACCTCCCCCAGGGCCAGCTCTACGCCTACGCCGCTGTAAAATTTTCAATGCGCACAACGCGATGAACGGCATGCTGTTGATCTGTCGGCAGTCGGGTGGTAAGTTTGGTTGGTCGTCTTGGACGGCAGTCACTCGCTGCTTTGCCAGCGACCGGCGTCCTGCAGCGCCTTGCGGAGAGATGTGAAGAAGTCGATCTGATTGGTCGGCAAAGCGTTCTCAACCAGCGCCTTCGGCAGCATGCCGCCAAGGTCCGTCTGAATATAGCTCACCACTTTCGTTCTTTTCTCTTTCCTGCGCATGCAACCAAACCGCAAGAACTAACAGTTAAGCTGTCAAACTTCCGCCCAGATCGGCGTTGCCACCCGCTGTGAACACGAAAAACTCATACCTGTAGCTCCTAATGAAAATTTTCAGCGGCGTTGTGCCTGGCGGAGACGCATTGTTCCCTGTCCCTTTGCCTAAATTTTGGGCTGTGGGAAAAAAATGTCCGAAATTTTTCGTCCAAAAGTGCAAAGTTCAGGCACAATCATGATTGCAAACGTCGTTTAATTTTTGCATATCTACCGTTAGAGACACAGACTAACTTAAGTCATCTTGCACCCGGTTCACCGACCCCCGCCAACGTACGCTACTGAAGCGGCACGACGACCAGAACGCCGCTAGACGGTGTTTATTTTTGCGTTGCTTTATGTTGCGTTTTGTTGCGTTCGTTGCGTTGCGTCCTTTTTGCTGCATTGGACGCAAACCAATAAAGTAGGTATCCTTTATTGTGTCGAAGTACGATCTAAACTTAACGCCCGCACCATCGCGTGAACAGTTAACCACATCCATCAGTTAACATCATAGACGTTAACAACATTGATTTGCAAATAAAAAACATAAAAACATGTTTTTCACTTTTATAAAAAAACATTATTAAATACATGCATAAAAACATTAAACTGCAGATGTTTCCAATCGCTACTTTTTTCGCCATTATACACGCAAAGAATATCTAACTCAGATAATTAAAAACAAAAACCTACCACTTGTAAAGACTAAAAACCGGAATGTACTGGATGTACAGATCAAAAACAGCTGAAGACAGTTCAATTTGCCCATGAGAAGTAAATCATATTTGTAATTTTGTATGTTTAACTTTTAACAAGAACAAAAAACTCGGCATTAAAAAGCATTAAAAGCATTTAAAAATTTAAAAAAACATTAAAAATAAAAAAAACATTAAAAATTAAAAAAAACATTAAAACTTTTTTAAAAACATAAAAACATGTCTTTTTAAACTTTTGTGAAAATAAAACATTAAAAATGTTTTTACATCTATGATTAACATGTTACGATAAGCTAAAACTAAAGCAAGTGAGCGTCTTACCCGGGAACTTTACAGCAGATGATGGCGCATGGGTAGTTTTTGCCGCGAACGAATTCCGGAACCGGTCCGCATTCCGGGTGATCAACTCCCTCCGCTGAAACATTTTGCCAACATATACATCAAAAGATCAGAGGCTAAATGATTAAGAAAAACGTTAAAGGCGTGTAACGTTTTTTATGACAGCATATTTTAGAGCTATACGGAGCGCCACCTGTCACAAGGAATCACCCACGAGGGCGGAAGTTCTAAAAAAGGGATTGTAAACGCGCGCCAAGCGAAAGGGTCTGAAAAAGGGCTTGCCACAAAAAAAATTAAAAAAGGCAAAAACTTTTATGAAAACCTTTAGATTTTTTCCGGCTGCTACGTATACTAGGCCTATCGCATTTGCAGAGGCTCATGTCCGCTGTGCCTACCTTAAGGCTATGTTTGCCGTGACGTTCCCAGAACATCCGACCAACAATGAAGCCGGTCGACAATATGTCACGTGATCGATGACCAAACAACATACCACCCAGTGTAAACATTACATTCAATGACGTCATATTTTACGTCACGCCGGTGACCGGTGGACAGGTACTTGTCTGGCCTCCTAGCCGGCTATTTGTACGAATTACTGGAGAGGCAAGACGCAGGAGTCTGCACGCCTACTAAAGTGGGGTGCATAATATCGCCGTGCGACTGCAGGTAAACAAGCATCAAAGTAATTTGGTAAAGGGCGAAATCGCTTCTCGGTTCTATTCGCTAGGTAACAGCAGCAATTTGCAATTGGGTGTTTTGGTTGTGCTTTGACTGCGAATCTGACGGTTCTTTGGGTCAGGGACAGCCACCTAATACAATGCGCCATTGGATTTCACACGCGTACATGTCAAATTGGATCTAAATCTGTCGAAGAGTTTGAGCGCTGTGCACGAATGTGACAGACGACAGACAGACAGACCACGCTACGGAGAAATGTGTAGCTATAGGCGGAATCGCTTGCGCTGCAAGAGCCTGGTTGCTAACAGCTTGGTGGTTTCGTTGAATAGGCATTAACTAATTGAACTTTTACAACAAAAAAACTTCTCCGACTTTCGACAGACATAGATTCGCATCTTTAACACGGCGAACAGTGTGCCGTGGAAAGATTTCAGCTCCCACCGATTCCAGAGACTGCAACAGCTTCCTATAGGCCCGTATATGAGATTTTGTTTTCGTAGTTCTGATTGCTAATACCTCGTTTACACGATCAAGCAAACATCGAGCAAACGTCCAGCAAATGCATTCAAAATACACGTGCACGACGTGCGCTCTAATTGCTCGATGTTCGCTTGATGTTTGCTCGACGTTTGCTTGATAATTGCTTGATCGTGTAAGCGGGGTATAATTCATCATTGTTATCATCGTCATCACTGGACGTTCCATAAGTTCACTGAGTACACGAACAAACCAAACTGCAGAAGCCCTCTGAAATCGCCAATAATTTCCGCCGATACTTTTTCATATCATAAATCCGTTTATGTCTTTCAACGATCGTGTGCCAGACGAAGAGGCAAACAAACCGTCGAATATAAAATATCACTGTTTTCTTTTTTTGCCCTGCGGAACAAGCTTTTCTTTCTGCAACCGTCACAATGAGCGGTAGAGTAAAAAAAGGTTCCCTAAAGCTCCGCGAAATTCCGCGTGTGACTCATGGTCACGTGGCAAAGCGGCCTACTCATCGCATATGGATTGCCGATAGCGAGCCCACTGCCCTGCAGTCTGTATGTCTGGTAGGATCATAACAGAGTTCCATAGATCACCGGAGCGTTACATACTCACTGGGCCGGTGCCCGTCCGGCCCGGGCCAGACCACCGTTTTATTGCGCATGTCGCTCTGCCGTTCTGTTGCAGCAGCGATGACGCAGCATTTACGACGCCCCGTGTAGATTTATATAATCAGATATATAGGCTGCAACCGCTGCCGGCGAACAAACGTGGCTTCACGAAATGAAATTTCCCACTTTCCCTTCCCCACCGGTCTGAATCAACCCCCTCTTCCTGCCCGCCACTGCCAACATGTCGTTTATTTGATTTACCGGATGCAGTTATTTGACGTCACGCCGTTCGCCGAATTTTATCCGCTTTATTACAACAGCGCCAGCCGACGTCATAAACGGCGGCGTTAAAATGACGCAACGTCAGGTGCGCGTTTTAGCGACTGCGGGAATTAAAAACAACAACAGCAGCTGCAAGTTACGAAACCGCCGTAAATTATTATGACGTTAGCCAATCGGCAACAGTTAAACAAAAATCCAATAGCGGTTTCTAGGCTGAACTTCACCGAAAGCGATTTTGCCTATTGCGACGGCGTGATCACCATTATTGCCGTCTGTCTGTCTGTCAGTCTGTCTGTGTCACTGAGAAAAAACGATTACACGGAATCGGATGTCATTTACCACAGATACTCGTGTGACCCAAAATTTTAATAATGTGCTGTACTGTAAGGTCTACTTTATTCTATAATCATATAGCTTTTATAAGGAAAGTGTAAAATATCATTACTAGCAATGTAGGCCTACCATCTTCATAGTTTGCGATCAAGTAAGTTAAAATTTACAGGCCTAATACTACGCAAAAAATAAACAGTCGTATTTGCGGTATTTTGTTCCGATATTAGCCTACTAACTATTGAAGTCCTGTTTAAAATCAGATGCGATCATGCTACCAAAACTAAACCAAAAAAGCCTAGCTAACGCAAAGGGAAACGCGCAACAGCGGTGCATGTTTGAAAGTCCAGTAAAATAAAATCAGTCGCCAGAGGGCGCCAGACGACCGGCAGCTAATTATCTATAGTGTTTTACTTGTACTCACCAGAGGGCGTGACCTGTCTCGCTCTGCCAACGCCGTATCGGATGGAAATCGCAAATTTTTCCTACCTCTTCTCATTGAGCGCTCTCGTTTGGGGTGACTCCCTTCGAATTTATGGAAAGGTTTTACGGTTCCTAAAACTAGAGTCTTCCAGGCAGCCGACGGTGAAGATTTCATTATCCTAGCTTGCACGGTTTTTGACTGATCTACCCGTGTGACCGACAGATGGACGGACGGACAGAATTACGATGGCTAATACGCGCTACAGCAGTAGCTGCTGTTGCGCGTAATGACTACGGACTAGGCCAACGGACCCGAAAAGTCACTAGGTACAGGCCGGAGTGGTACACGGCGATCTCTGTACAGCTTCAGTTCGCTGTGACATTGCAGAAAAATGTGATTAGATCAATATAACGTCCAACGAGTGGGGACCGACCGATCTAGAGAAATTTATAGTACGAACGGCATAAAACATCGTTAATGCCGCGATACGGTCAGCGTACATCGGTGCTTGCGTCCGGTCACTCGGTACACTTGAGTCATTTCTGGTCTTTCTCAGTACCGCGGCGACCGTTTTTGCATGGATCGCTCCGATGCGAAGTTGTGTGATAAAATCGACCACGAAGTCTTGCCGCGTGTCGCGCCGCGCGTTTTTGCACCAGGGAAAAGCGCGTTTTAACGTTTAACGTCAAAAAAAGTTTGCTTTTGCGCATAAGATAGGCCCTAAGCCCGTGGCCAGATCTTACCGAAAGCGTGCCGCTCTACCTCTTTGGGTCGCTAACCATTAATTAATTCACCTAGACAATTTGGGAAGAGCTTTAAGCTCCCCCAATTGTGTCCTCCATCGCTATAGCGAAGCCCCGACCACCAGAGTTTCGGTAAAATACGTAATCTTTCTCTAATGCCAAACGAATTACTGTATAATGTACTGGAAAAAGGGGATGAAATGTTTCTTCGCCTACGGTCTTGATGCCTTTTACGATCTGTGGCTAAGCTTTCTGCGGTTATCATCTTAAACCACAATTTTGATTGCACTTGCAGTAATAAATAAAAAAAAAACTTTCAGCAATTTTGGTCACTTGGTGCATCTCTGGCCGATATCAGATTTACATCTGGCCCCGAAGTGTTCTGGGAGACATCAAGTTAGTCAGAGTGTATCATGCAGCCTCTCAAACGACATCTATATATCTCCGCAACGCAGATTACATTAGTCAGATGCAATCATCCTTGCAGCGATCGAACTTTGGGACCACTAACACGCGCAGTAGCTGATATGCACGGCTAGGTGAAAAAATGCGGTCAAATTAAAAAGAAAACAATCTGCAGAGCATTACTGTTCTGTTGCTACACGCCGTGGTCAAATATATCGCCTGTCTCTCTGTAGATGACAACCATTCGCAGCAACGTCGTAAGTTAAAAAGGTTTCTGCAAAAAGCAGCAATTTTCCACCAATAGACAGCTATTAATTCCTGACGGATGAGACGTGGGAGCTTAATATTGTTTTCAATCTTGTTTTTAAATTCCCCAAAATGTGAAACAATTTTCGGCCCAAAATTTTGCATTTCCTGGATAAATTTTCTTACCTTTTTGGAAGGGAGCAGTTGTCCCCCAGGCTTCCTCTGCCCTTTCCAGAACGCCATTTGCCATTCCGCTAGCCGAGTCAGTGTGGCGGCAGTTTGCGAGACAAATTTTGACTAAAATTTTAAATTCCATTCTCATGGAAACGTCGGCCGTTGTCCAACACAGTGAGACGACTCTATGGCACAATGTGTCGTCTGTTTGTCCGTAACGCATGTATTGTGTCTGAACGGTACGTCGTGGGGAATCGGCGATGGTACTAATGGATAGGGCGATGACAAGTTCATATACTGGCTGTCAATAGTAACCACGTCTCTATCTGCAGCGGTTTGGCTGCAATTTTGAATGCAAAGTGTCTGCCTGCAGCCATCACCCACGTACGCCGAATTACCGTATCGTATACTAGCGTTGGTTGTAGGGTTCAATATAGCAGCGTCACAACAGCGTGTATGGGGCTTCAGTAACTCTGGAAAATCGCTTACTTTCCGCGACCGGAAGTCGGACGCTGGCCTGCGAATATGGGCGGTGCGGTAGGCCCACCATAGCAACAGTTGTGTAGACCGTTGAACATTTAACTATTTATCGTGTAGTCTAATGTGTGTATGTTCTGCATTATGATAGTGCTTCAATAAACGTATTGTTTTGTAATACGTTCTTGTGTAGTTTTGGTCTCGGTCAGTCAGTCATAACATTTCTGTCTTGTTTCCATCACTGATGGTGGTGACATGAATGCCGAGAGTAACTTGCTGACCGTTGGTGGCCAGGTAGTCGTCGGTCTTCTCGTTGATGACAAGGTCGACAAAGTCTCGTGGTGAGATGAGGCCTCCGAACGCATCCTGAGTGATCGTTCGAATCACGAACACATTCTATACAGACGAAATACATATACGTCATTATCATCATCAGCATCATCGTCAGCAGCAGAGAATGATGTAAGTAAGAGTGTACTTTAAGACCAAGACCAAAATACTACAACCGCTATTGCTTGCACAGTAACTATAAGTTTTGATGATGATGTCCAGGACTCCGGGTGTGACATTGCAACCGATGCTTCCATGGCGTCGTCGCCATACCGCCCGAACCTTCAGAAATAAGGCCAATATTATAGGCCTAGTATACATCGACAACATGAAATACTCACCGGCTTTCTAATGACTCTGATGCGAGATTTTGAATGACCTTGAGAAGTCAAATGTTAGAAGCGGTTTTCTGCGTCGGTTTGGCTAAACTCTTTTACGTTACTTTTGAAGACTAAAACGACTAAAGATACTCCGATTCTCTCAGCGACAAGATTGTAGTCCAGAGACTTTATAAAAGGGAACACTAGCTATGCTACTTCAAGGTTAAGCTATGATTGGCGTTGGAGCACATGTTGGAAGCAGTGATGTGTTCTCAAGGACTTGTACTCGTCCTCGAGGCACCTCGAGGACAGTCAGCAATGTCTTTGTCTTCGTCTTTTTCCTGGGCTCTCAAGTCCTTGGCCTGTCCTTGGCTTTCAAAGTTTTCGGCGGCCATAATGCCGAGGACTTTGATAAATTCTGTTCATAGTCATTTATTACCCACAATTTGAACCCAAAACTGAAAAGGTGTTGAACATTGACTACTGACATAGCCTACCGAAACCTGCGATGCTAGTAATTGAAGCCCACTCAGTTATGTCACATCGGTCTGATGTTCTTAGTGGCATCTCGCAGGGTTTAATTTTTCGCCTATTTTGCGTGTAATTTAAGGCCACCGTCGTCTTCGACAACTGCCGAAACCAGCACAACGTCGTCGTCAACAATACCAATGTACTAAATGTACAACTTTGAAGTTGTACATAAATACAACATAATGGAAAGTTTGTCACAAAAATTAAAGCTATTCAGTCTGACACTGTAAAAGTCGCAAGATATCAGTTTTTCTGATATTTTTTTTGCATTTTTGGTTTATTACACTAGTACATGACGCTACTAATGACGTTCAAAATGTGCAAAATCTTATTAAAGTCACCCCAGTTCATGGTACTGTGTCGCTGTGGTATAAAGAGACTTTTGGATGTCCTTGGTTTTGGTCTTGAGTTTATTATTGGCTTTGGATTTGGTTCCAAGTCCTTGTCCTTGTCCTCGAACACAAAGTCCTTGATAACATCACTGGTTACAAGCTAAGCTAGGCCCTATACTATGTTCCTTGAACTAGCCAATAGTAGGCCTATAATCCGGTTCAATAAACATGATTGATTGATTGATTGAATAGTAGCTGACGAAAATGCGCGGAATAATTTTGTGAAATATGGATCGGAGTAGTCGGCAACCTACAAGCGGATTTCCGTCCACTCACGCACACCTCTCATAAACAGAGAGCTACGTTTTCATTTAGCTGAAACGTCGCCGCCGACGCCGCCGCCGCCACAAGGCTTTTACAACCGGCGGCGCGACAATGACGGCGTCACAGCAATAAATGTGTCGCCAAGATAGATTTATACTGCTAGGCCTCCTATAGGCCTCGCTCGACGTATTGGTATTGGCGCGGCCGATCACACAAACAGGCCGCGGGGTAATGCCGATAATTTATGCGGCACGTGGCCGAGACAAATTGTTTACATTTCCCGGGCACCTTGCGTCACGTGACGGCGGCGGCGAGCATTAAATTTTCACGGCGTTTGGTCTGCAGCACGGGGCCTGATTAATTCGCTAAACGCGCCGGCCCGACGACAAAATGTGCCCATGGCTGTATCGTGTAACTGTAAGGCCCACACCCCACTAGTTCGACTTATTGTGGTCTGACTAGTTGTACACGGTTGCTTATACCCGGTAAGCTACAGCATGCTGTACAACAAATTTCCCCAACAAATCGTAGGCTACTAAGTGGAGTATGGGTCTAAGCTTTGGACAAGGAATGACGCGAGATTGTTACCACTGCCGCCATCGCCGCAGGTGTGCCACTAAAACTTCATAAAGCCAACAGACTCGATCGTCACTGTATTCCAGAGTGTATTCGCGGGTTATGTTTATGGAAGTAGTTATCGTAATCTGGTGCTTACACGGCCGGAGAAAATAAAAGAAAGACGCACATCAAAAATGCGGTCTATTTAACTGTCGCAGACATAAATGCGATTGATTGCAATTTTTGCAAAAAAGCACAACATATTGCAACGACAATAGGGCCTATTGCTTGAAGTCATAGGTACAGTAACTTTTATTAAACTGTTGTTTATTAAACCTGCTCAAAATGCACTAAGCGACAGGCAACAGCGTACTTCGGAGACGGTGGCGACCGTTTGTAGTTCTTTGATCGCTTGGTCCCAAGTAGATCTCGGACTTTGTGGAGTCGGGTCGACAAAGTAGAATACGGTTTCCGGGTCTGCGTTCATCTCGCCCTCCACTCTGTAACTGTACGCACAAACACAGTTTCGCATTGAAATACAGGTAAAATACAGGTAAAATACAGGTAAAAGAAAGGTAAAAGAAGTTTCTGTAAGTTTAAGCTGAATATAGTCCGCGCGTTTCCATGATTTAGACAAATTACATCCAAGTTGCAACTGTTACAGGTTTGGAGCTTATAGTTGAGGCCCATCTTCGCTGGTTCATAGTGTGACTACATCAGATAAACATTATACAATATAGCCACAGCGTTCGCTGAGCAGCAGAAGTTGTCACACACTTTCTGCCGTTGACGCTAAACTGCGCTATGTTAAATAACCTGTTGCGAACATGTTTACTGACTTAGTTGGCAAAAGCTTTTACTGCAAAACTTCTTTCACGTGGTTTATGCGCAGTTTAACTTAAGAATAATTCTAATGATAAAATACTATCCTACGGTAAATACAGCAGAGTCTAACTTACAGCATGCCATTCCAGTCTGGTGAGGACTTTTCCCACACAGTTACTTCAGGCTGAAAAAAATAACAAGTATACAATGTTATCGTTACTGGCATACACTTGACAACAATTTGTAACTTTTTCTTTTTTTCGTCCCGGTTTGTTATACTGGCCATTTCACGTACTGTATTATTTCTTTTTACTTCTAAAATATTATACGTTTTTTTTAAATTCAAAATCTGTAAACCCATTTTATGTCACAATTTATTTTTCTTTATCGCTGTTTTCTTTTTATTATCCCTAGCCCAGTATTTCGCTGCGGATGGTACATCTGGCATTCTGGTGCAAAACTGTTTTAACCGGGTGCGAACAATTTATTCGCCGGTTCAGTTAAAACGAGCGAACTAGAGTAACCCCTGAAATCATTGAGTGTAGTCTTAATTGGCTCAATATGGTCCTATACCATCTTGCTTCGTCTTAACCCAATTGACCGAGACGACTTCTAGGCTTGGTCCTCGAAACGCCCATTCTGGTCGTTACAGACATCTGGTGTTCACAGCCATAAAAACAATGAACCATGTTTCAGATGAAACTGGTTAGCGGTACACGCGTCTGTAACTGAATAAGCAGCAATTATATACTCGCTGCCAAGATTCGTCCTGCGTTTTCCCGGCAATATTCGCAGTGAAGGACTATACTGAGCACTGTGTGCACTCAACTCAGACTGAGTGTTTCGCTATTCGCGGCGGCAAATCTAAAGCGTTTCGCGTGTTAATGTGAACCAAATGGTAGACTACATAATGAATCGAATAAACCGTCCGCTTGGAGAAAAGCAGGGGCAGAATCCCGCAGAAAAGGTATAAAAGGTATAAACTCCAATTTCTGGCTGTACCTATAGGCGTATGCACTTATTTCATGGTCGCCGACTGTCGGTCCTGGGACTGTCGTTCGTTAGTGCACCCGCGTAGTTATCGACGCGTTACATCGCTCCAGACATAGTGGTATAGTACATATTAAACACGTTTATTTGCAACAAAAAGACAAATGATAACAACAAACAAAGAAATGTGTTAAAAACTAAACTATTGTTAGTTTTGAAAAATGACTAACTGCAACTAATGGCTGTGGCAGACTTGACGTGAAACGTTTAATTTTACTACGGTACGTAAAGTTAAGTTTTATAGGCGTATATTTCTTGATAACAGTTATGTGCTGCATATTGTTGTTTTGTGCCTTGTTGTCGACTGGCTGCCTACATGACAGTTGCATGATGTCAGTTTTTACAGTTAATGCAGTTGAAAAAAAATTATGTCGATTTTAGATCAAGAATGAACTGACTGCTGTTTTTATTTGTACATTTTCTGTTTGTCTGTCTGTCGGTTTTTGGTGTTTTTACTGTAATCTATCTCTCCGATATATGTACTGCATTGTATCTGCATTGTATCTGCTATTTGCAAATAAAGGTGCTCATTAAAAACACACAGAAACAAAAAAACACGACAGATATTAAAAACATTTAACCGATATTTACAGTCATCTAACTGTAAAATATGCTAGACTGTTGATAGCAGTGGAGTTTGGGATAAAAACGCCGTAACGGTGCTGCGTTGCAACTGTCATCCACATTGCTGATTGAATAAACCCAGAAAAGTGAAAAAATAAAACAGCAAAAACATTTGTGAGAGATCGAACTTGAAGCAGCCCACATTTCTATGACGTAAATTCATCTTTAGGCAACAGGAGTTAAAATTTGTCAATAATGGTCAGAGTGGAATAAGCTGCAGTCACGCGTTATGCCGTGGCTACACGCGTTGATTTCTTCGTCCGAGGTGTTGTCCGTCCGACGTCGCCGAGCTTTTCGAGGTCGTCCGAGAAAATCGGACGGAATGTGCATGCTCATTCTTTTTGACCTCCTTGTACGAGGTTCTTTGCCTGCCAGCCAAAAGACGCCAATCAGAATTTAAGACGAGGAAATCGGTGCGTGTAGCCACGGCATTATACGCGCTGTCGATTGAATGGTATTCCAGTATTATGCACGCAGTGAACTTGCTGCGCATTTTCCGCGTCGGTTTTCCAGGTGTGTTGCGGATGCGTGCATGTTCACAGGACGTTGCATGGACCGGTGGACAAACACTCTTGCTGATAGGACAAATGAGGCGGCGATACAAGCCTACAGCGAGTGCACTTGGTGAATCTTTCGCCAATACACCTGTACGGTGTTTGGGGTGTAGAACATCTCACCCTGGTCAGTGGCACCCCAGACGTTTTCTCCTTCCTATACTGTTATGTGAGGATCGAGCGCTGTCAGCATGGTGAAAAAATGCAGCAAACATCATATAGTCTTGTGTTATTAGTAATAGATTGTAAATATTAATAGGTCTAAATAATGCGTCAAACAATGCGCAAGTCAAAAAAGTGTCAAGTCTCAACTTCTCAAGAAACAGCTGCGGACGGCGACGTTAAAATGCCACTCAAAGCGCAATGTGTTTGCCACAGCAAGGAGAGTGTCTGTAATCTATCGAATTTTGCTTTCTTCATGTACGTAAAAAATATGTGCGTTAACTACTTTTACTCTCCTGGTTCAGTCTGTATCGAGTCGAGTTTAATCGTCTCGTGGGCGTGTAAGCTTACATCCCTAATTGTTGTTAATTGTCGCGCCTAATAAGACTCATTGTGTTTGAAAAATACTCCACGGCGACGAAACTTCAAAGGCAGAGTAACTTTAGGAGTTGCAAGGAATTTTTGCTCAGGCTTGGCGCTGACTCTGATAATATGTTGTTACTGGCCTAGGGGGAAAACGTCCTAGGCACTCGAAAAGCAGGAAGAAACGTCCGCGCGGGGGAAATGTCCGAGGGGGAAACGTCCGCGGTTGACAGGCTCAGAGGGAAAACGTCCGTCTCCTGGTGTTTATACCAGCATCAGCAGCAGTCCGAAATCCCATCACAGGTGCATCGAATTAAACCTACATAAGTGCTGTACACGCACGTAGCCTTATCGTACCTGCGGTCTATTCATCTTCCGTGTTCCAGTACAGTTACTTTTGCACTGTAGCGCAGCGATGTCGCACCGATGTGGCTATTAAGTTCAGTCTAACGTTGTCGAAAGAAATCTCTGTCGAGAAAAGTGTAGAAATATTTAACCAGATGCAACTAACTAAGAGATAGAAAAGATTTGGTGCAGTTGACAAATTTAACATATTATTACAAAAACTCAGATAAACATGTTTATAAAGACATAAATTTTGCAAAAGCCAGTCACCAGGAAATATCGCTGTATTCGATCTTTAAAAAGATAAAAGTTTTAAATTTTTACTCCTAGCGCCCTACGTTCTTAACGTAGCGAAGAAGAGTATATGAAATCAGTGTAATATTGAAAACCGACCGACCGACCTCTGTTCCAGGAAGAGCCTTCGTGGAAGAAATTTAAAAGGCCATATCTCCATAACGGTGCTAGATAGACACATGGTGACTATGGAC
>Ga0209367_1003117_pt1 | contig 22359 bp, 20 predicted proteins | sample WorMetLIZISLAND2_FD_187412 | JGI IMG/M metagenome (GOLD analysis project Ga0209367, IMG submission 187412) | Marine gutless worms symbiont microbial communities from Max Planck institute for Marine Microbiology, Germany - Olavius geniculatus... ... | reverse complement strand
CTTTGCTGACTGTGTAATGGTAAAGTTTGAATTTTTAAATTGTGATTTGTGCTGTTTTATATCTACAACCACGATGTCACCCTTACACTGTATATAAACTGAACATTTTTTTTACATAAATATTATTTATTTCCAGCACTAGAAGCTAGACTCATGGAGACTAATTGGTTGGTGCCCGTCAAAGCAATATGAATAGTTTTGATTATGCTTGACGTATTTTACGGGTTTGTTACATTGTTAGGAATTGATTGAGACAGCAAGGGTTGTGTTGTGGCATGGCGATAACATGTTGTGTCCGATCAACAAAGTTACTCTACACCTGGCCCGGGTAGTACTGCGATGAATGACTGCCTGTGGGCAGGTAAACCATCTTGGTATGTAACCAGCCGCCCAGGTCAACTCAGCCTTTCATCGCTTCGGGGTAGGTAAATTGAGTATCGGTCTCTCTGGCTGAGGTTAAGGCAGGGCGCGTTCACCTGTGTCGGGTGGCAGATAACACTGTGTGATCTCGTATGGTAGGTGACGCTCTGTAGCTTTGAGATGAGTTTCCTCTAAAGAGCTATTCATTACATTTGTCCCTTTTGGTCACATGTTTATGTGTCATGATTACAGCGAAGGTGGCCAAGGCGCATGCCGCCAGGGTGGAACAGTTTGAAAGGCGAGTGTGCTCTCAGCTGAGGGAAAGGCAGAAAGTGTTTGAGGCAGCTTTCATGGAACAGATGAAGAACTACCGAGAACTGGGGCGAGTGCCAGGTGGCAAGTACTTGTGTAGTAGTAGTAGTTGTTGTTGTAGTAGTAGTGAGAATAGCGAGGACATTGTTGGTTTTGAAGGTCATTGGTTTATAGTCAAGGTCACTACAAGGTCGTCAGATGTGCAAAACTTTGGAATGGCTTGATGGATTCTGACGAAAATGACACATACATTCTATACTGGGGTTAGACAAACTGGTTAGGTTTTCAAGGTCGTGCGGTCAAATTTAAGATCACAGGAAGGCCATATATTTTAGTGAGTCATTGCAGCCGGCTAAGCTGCATGATCGTATTGCATCAAGATAGTGGACAAAGGTGACTGTCTCTTAATTCCACGTTATAATATCATATTCCAACATTTGTAACTTGATCTAATTGCATTATCATATTTTGCCATTGCTGGTTCAGGTTATATGTGCCTCATATCAGTTATAATAAATGTTTGATGTGATGCATGATTGCAGACCAATATATAAAATATTTCTTTTCCATTTAATTTGAACATTTCTGGTAATTCTGCTACTTGCTTGATATTTCAAATTTGTTTTCGACATTGTGATTGTACATAGATGCTTCAGTTGTTGGCACTCCATTATCTGCCACGCCCAGAGATCTGTCTGACATTGTCATAGATGATGACTCTACTGTGCTGGATGAATTTCTTGAGTCGACAACTCTAACATCAGGTCAGTTGGACCCATGCTTGAGTCCTGTTTTGTTACTAAATCCTGTTCAATTATCAGACGATAAGTTTTTTGGGGCATTTGTGGCCATTTTTATTGCGTTTTTTGAACATTCTCTTGCTTTCCTCAGTTCTTGCACATTTATTTGTTCAGTTGAGGTTCCTAGCTTGGAAAATACCAAGTTTTCAGCTCAAAGGTCAAAGTTTGAGGTTATTGGATGGAAAAAAAGCATAGCATATTTTGCACATCAGCCACAGTTTTCCTTGCCATGTCCCTTTCCGCGTCCGTGTGCTGAATTTGTAATAGCAGCACGCTAACTGTAGATGTAGCATCTAAGAGACCAAAGTGCAAATGCAGTGCTGTGATTTCCAACTGTTGCTTCATTTTCTGTTTCACACCAACATCGTGGCAATGGGCCAGCAGGGGGCAAAAGCCTGTCACACAGTTCTCTTCTTGTCCAAAAATTTTCTTCCAAAAATTTAAAACTTGGGCCTGGAAATCCCTCAGTTTTGTGGGAATTCCGGAGCAAGATTGAAGTATTGAGCGCCCATAATCTCCTGTGTTGGAAATTTCCAGCTTTTGGTCCAAGAATTACAATCGCCTGCCCCGCTCCTCAACTTTTTCAATCTACGACACTGCTGTTCAGGAATTCCGTTGATTAAATAACTAGAAATATGGGGCAGAGCCCAATGTGAGGCCGCCCAGCACTGTAAGTCCGATTGGGGGGGGGACAGTTAAGAGGTTGAAATTTCGTTCGCAGCAAAGTCACGTGACCCGAACGCAACTGCATTATCATATACATGTGTAGCAAGTGCAGTGTTAAACTTGGATGGTTCGAAATGAGACAACAAAACTTTATTGTTTGTGAACCGAAGTTCACCAATGTTTCTGCATTCGACGTGGAATCGATTGTAGTTGTAAATGCCGTATACCGTTTATCGATATCTGTATCCGTTCTAGAGATATATGCGATCAAAGTCTAAAGTTGTCCGAAAACGCGCAAACTGTCGATGTTGGGTAGGTCGAATTGAGCAAACACAACTTTGTGGTTAGTGAACCCAAGTCCAACAAATTTTTTGGCATTTAACGTGGAATTGAGAGTAGTTGAAAATGCAGTTTACCGCTTGTCGATATCTTTATTTGTTCCAGAGATATTAGTGGTCAAAGTTGAAAGTAGTCTGACAATGCGCGCACTGTCGATGTTGGGTAGGTTAAAATGAGCAAACAAAACTTTGTGGTTAATAGACCAAAGTTCACCAGATTTTTTTGTTCAACGCGGAAGAAACGGTGGTTGATAAGGCCGTTGACCGCTTGTCGATGTCTTAATCCGTTCCAGAGATATTTGCGGTCAAATTCGAAAGCTGTCCTAAATCGTGCCAAATTTTGAACGTTTTTGCTTTCCCAAATTTTAAGAGAGCAGTGCCCCCCAATTTTTGTACATGGGTTAACACTCCCATCCAGTGGCACATCACATGGTAAAATTTCATTAGGCTAATCCCCTTATCGCCAAAGTTCTAGTGGCTCATACCATAAACTTTAAGCTAATTTTTGACCCCATTGAAAAAAAATTCTTGGGGCAACCCCCATCCCTTATGGGGTATGGGCTAGCAAGACTTGCCCATTTTGTGGTGCATGTAAAAGTTTCGGGGCAAAGCACCCCTTAGGGCCGAAATACGGTCTTCCGAAAACTCACGCACTGTTGATGCTGGGTGGGTCGAAATGAGCAAACAAAACTTTGTGGTTAATAGACCAAAGTTCACCAGATTTTTTTGTTCAACACAGAAGAAACGGTAGTTGATAACGCTGTTGACCGCTTGTCGATATCATAATCTGTTCTAGAGATATTTGCGGTCAAAGTCAAAAGTTGTCCTAAATTGCGCCAAATTTTGGACGTTTTTTGCCTTCCCAAATTTTAAGTTGGCCGTGCCCCTCAAATTTTGTACACGCATTAACACCCCTATCCAGTGGCACATCAGGCGGTAAAGTTTCATTAGGCTAATCCCCTTAGCGCCAAAGATCTAGTGGCTCATACGCTAAATTGTAAGCCAATTTTTGACCCCATTGAAAAAATTGTTCGGGAACCCCCATTCCCTTTGGGGTGTAGGCTAGCAAGACTTGGACATTCTGTAGCACATGTAAAAATTTTGGCGCGCAGCATTCCCTAGGAACCGTAATATGGTCTTCCAAAAAAGTCGATTTTTTGGGGTATAATTGCACTTCTAAATCTCCGTGGTTAGTGGTCCAAAGTTCACGGAACTTTTTTCGTTGTATGCAGAAAGGAACCCTGTAGTGCACCAGGTTTTCAGATTTTGGATATCGCTATCCTTTTTGGAGATATTCGCGCTCAAAGTGGGAAGGTGCCCGAAATCGCGCCAAATTTAGCATGTTATTTGCCCCCCTATTTTTTGTTTGGGGCAGACCCCAAAACTTTTAAAACGGCATTTATAAACTGAACATGCTTCCGACCATGTGGCAAAATTTTGCGGAGATCGGCCCATGGACCTCGGAGATCTCGCGTTGAGAAAAAATAAATAAAAATAAAGAAACAGCAGTTAAACATAAGGCCTTCCTGGAACTACTGTTCCGGGTGGCCTAATTAACTAAATCAAATTTAATATTAATTATTGTAATTAAGTATTAAATAATGAGGTTGTTTAGTGTCTGCAGATGAAATGCCCACAGAGGGAAGGAAAATGGTTTCTTCATTAGAAGAAGAAGAAAGCCTGACTACCAGGAAAACGTCTTGTGCCAGTGAACAAACTTCAGATACAGTTGATTTGCCTGAAACTGTTCAGACTGTTATGGATTATAAAGACATTTCAAGCAATACTTGGCAACAATAGAATTACTTTTGTTCAATACACAGGGTTGGAATTCTAAGAAGAAGTGTGGGGGACGCCAGGATTTTGGTGTTGGAAGGTAAAGTCTTGCTGGAATTTTTGCACTTTTTGTCTAAAACTGCAGTGCATAGAACAAACAATCGGTCGTGTTATCAGGCGGGAAGGGGACCCATTGACTGGATGCATTTTATTACATTACATGAATTACAGTGAAAACTTTGCACAAAAATGCATTATTTCTGCATACAATTTCTAAGAAATTTTCTGGGAAGGGGGAACAGCCCTCATGCCAGACCCTCCCCCTAGCGCTCCATTTCCTCTATTTCAAAATGCTGTATCTGCCACTGCGTTAAACTATTAGTTAAGTTTATTGTTTTAATTATTTGTCGAACTGCACTTTATGTATGTGAGTAAAGATGCAAGCTTACAAATCTTATGTTGTACAAAAATGAAATATTATTATTTTATATGCTATACTGAAAATAACTGTTGTGACTTTGTGTGTAATTTTCTCCATTATGGAAACTATGGCAGAATAGAAAAGAATTGTATTTTTTCCATGGATTTTAGTAGAATAGTAGGAATGCATTATCTCCCTGCATAAAAGTGTAATGCCCCCAGTGCATCCCCTGTTAATACTTCTATTGTTTTTTGTTATTGTTGTAACCAGTGTTATTTTGTAATGCAATATGCTGTGCTATACCGGTAAGAAATTCTGAAGCAGGCCTACAACTTTGTCAAACCAGTCATCTTATTCAGTTATTCTTACCAATGTTAAGGTGCATACAGAGTGACGTAACTGAACTGAACTGACGTGGTTCAGTTTTTGACAGACTAACCAATGCTCAAGCAGTTACGCACTACAGAAGGCACCGTCTAACGGCGTTAGTGACTACGTGACTACACACACATATGCATCAACCAATGAGCAATGAGCTCGTCCTGTTTGCCGTTGGTCATTTCATAAACTAAACCGACCCTTAGTTGAGTTCAGTTACATCGCTCTGTACGCAGCCTTGCAGCAATAGCAGTGACAAGTAATGGATAACTAAGCTAAGAGTTAAGACTGGCAATTAATATGAGAAATTCCATTTAATAAGCATATGGCTAAAGTTAATTCTATTTCTAATTAATACACAAAGTTTGCCTATTCTAGTAATGATTTCATTTTAATTGGCTTGATTAATTAGCTGTGCATTGCAGAAATCATTGCCGACATGCTGCTGGGTAAAGTTTAAGTTTAGACTAACTGATATTTTTCAATAACTAAGTCTTTTTTGTAATTACTGTTTAATAGAATATGTTGTAAGTAGTCTTTGCACGAAAAAATAACACTGACACTAAAACTCAGCTAATCTTCTTTACTTCAAAACACCAAACGGCAAAATGTACATATTTCTGTAGTGCATCATGTCCAAAGCGGATCAGAGTTTAGGGAAAGTTGCCTCATATAACATGTATGTAACACATAATGTATGTAACAGCTAACAGTCCAACAGAACTATCAATGTAACGGAATGTGACTGTAATGTAATATAACTAGATAAATATATCGGCCCAGTGTCGATATAATGTGCGGCCATCCACTGAGCTGTGCAAAGCTAACCCTCACTATGACCCCCTGACCTTTTGAATAGAAGATTAGCACACTGGTTCCGGTTGAAACTCCAAGGTAGATACCCAAAAAATGCCTATAGTCCCACCAAAAAACACCGCAAACTTAGTCCAATTTTAGTTTCTTGTTCCACTAATAACGAAATATTTTATTGTGGTTAACTTTTTCTAACATTCAAACCTTAGAAATTTGCAAATTTTATAATAAAAAAACTAATAATACAACTGCTGTAACACACTGATTTGATCTGGAGAGTAACTACCCAACAGTACTCACTCTAGTGACTGGAAACCCATGGAAATACCAAAAGCCCTCATGTTGAGCGCAAACAAATTTAACTAATTTAAGGATATGCACTATATAAATTTACATTTTACTTATTTACTTGCTTAAAAACAGCTTAAACTAAAAAAACTCACTGGATTCGGCTTTAAAAATGGGTTTCTTGCAACCCTGCACTGGTTACACCACCCGATGGTACATTTGTTGGCTTTCTGTTTCCGAGTTTGGAGCCGGAGGGGACAGATGGATTAAACGACAAAACCACGGCTGCATTACAGTATTGATAACACATTCCTAAAGCAACGTTTACAGCCACTGGATGGTCTCATGGCAAATGGTGCCCCCGAAATTTTAGCCTGTCAAAAAATTTCTTATCAAAAAAATTTTAATCCAACGATACTAGATTTTGGGCTGAAAATACTTAATTATGGGGACATTTGGGACAATATAGGCACCGAGAATGCATTTTGAAGCCACGATGCCGCCGTCTAGTCAATAGTGCATAGAAAAGCATTATAAAAATCAGCATCATTACATTAACCAGGTCCAGAGACGACAAATTATCAAGTGCAAAATTAGGAGCATGCCTTTGAACAAAATGACAATTTGAATTAGTCACTAATAAAAATCTCCGACTTCACCAAATTGCTAACTTTATATATACTGATTTCTTGAATTTTCGGCAACAGCATCAGCAACTTCTGTTGCCTTCTTTAAAAAGATTTGTGTGAAGTTTATAACTTGACAAATCTGTATAGCTTAGGCCTAAAAATTTCCTGTGCTTCCATTTGCAGACTGGCAAAAATGTAGGGAAAGGGAAAATATTTTATTCTTATTTTCATTTCACAACATTATATGTAATATCACACTGACACACTGTGGCGGGCCCGTCGACTTGGAATTCGCTGCCAGACAATCTTCGTGACCCAGAACTGAGTCTCGATACTTTCAAACGTCAGCTGAAGACATATATTTTTGCAAAATATTGATGACAAAATGTATTCAGCGCATTAGAGATCTTTTTGAGTATGCGCTATATAAATTTACACTTTACTTACCTTACTTACACTGAATGGAAGTGTTCACGAGATCTGAAGTAAAAACACTGCAGCGTAAGGCTAGATGCAGAGAATACAGTAACAGTAGTGCCTCAGTTATGTAAATATGATCTTCGTAAACATTTTTTTGTAAATAGATTAGTTAAGATATGGAACTCACTACCTGACGATGTTGTATCAGCATGCAGTGTTAATAGTTTTAAGAGACGTTTTGATTTGATTTGGCGTGGTTTTAGTTTGTATTATGACTATAAATCCGACATCTAGTACCGGAAGTCAATGTGAAAATAGTATTAGTTTAGTTTTGATTGATATTTGTGTAAATGTTATTTACTTCGGACGGAAATAGAGGCCTCTGGCCTGCTTCCAGATATTCATTGATGATGAATGGAACTTCGAAAGCAAGCGTGAATATTTTTGGAAGAATAGAATAAAAATTTTAGGGACAGAGTTTTTTTAGGGATGGACCGTGGACGTTGGATGGAGTGGAAGCGCAGAAATTTGGTCATGCCTCACCAGCAAAAATGGAAAATCACTATTTTCAGTGTTTTGCTGACATATTCTTTCCAGGCCACATGTTTGCAAGGTTAAGCATGCTGCGATCCCACTGTTCGTATTCCGAACAGTCAAACGCAGCATTGAACCAACGCTGTAATTTACCACCGAACTTTGGGTCGCTTTCCCACTCCACGGAATTACCATACAGCGAGTGAAATCTGACAACAGTTACATGCTTAAGCATAGACATCCACAGAACAACATCGGACAGTTTAGCACCACGAGTGTAATTGGCTACGTTCAGTAACTGGACAGAGTTGCGATCGATCAAATGCCAGGCTTCAGGATAACCCAACACATTGAAGAGCACTCGGTCCAGAGAAGAGTTATGTTTAATATGATTCAGCACATGGCTAATGTTGACAAATCTACGCTCGCGAAGAGCTGAAACATTGAAAAGTATGGGCTGGATAGATACATTATGCTTAATTAAGTCCGGTACGAGGCTGTTATTTAGAAAACTGTGTTCACGATATCGGCCGCCAAAAACCCGATTGAAAGTGCTTATCCGAAGGATGGAAAGTAAAGAGCAGCGGAATCGCGGATCAGAGCATGCAGATCGAGTTCTATCGATACATCCTCCCGTACAGCAGCTGAAGGAAGGCAGTATCAGAATTCGACCCGTAGCAATGGCAATTGCTAGCGCCGACTTAAAAGCTTCTAGTTCAAGTCTCATGGTGTTTGGGCCAAAGTCGGATGGGTTTTCATATGTGAAGTAGCGAGCTGTGGAGCTGGAATAATAGTCATCTTCTTCATCGACCATCCACATTAGGTTCTCTTTAAATCGGTAAACCTGAAAACAAAATGGAAGCATTAGCGATTTACTTCTTAACTACTGCTTTCTCATTAAACTATAACTATAACTACTTTTATAACTACTTTTTAACTACTTAGAGGACAAGTACATTATGCTTTAAAAGGACTCTCTCTGTCTCTCCTTCAGGCTGGTTTAAATCCCTCGGGTGAGGGGTCAGCCACATGGGTTCTCTGTCTCCACTCGGCTTCATTCTCCACGTCCATCAGGTCGACCCGCAAGTCCTCCATGTTGTACTTCTCGACGTCGATCCACCTTTTTCTCTGTCTTCCCCTACACACCATAGTCTCCGTTTTGTCCGTGTTTACTTTAAATTCTTTTCTTTCCAGAGCCTCCTGCCATTCATCAAATCTTTCTTTAAAAATCTTTGCTTTAAAAGGACTAATTGCTGTTAAGTTAGTCACAGTGACTATTCTTCACTGTACGGGTACCACATTGAAGTGCATAGAAACAGATTCAACTGTATAATGAAAACTGTGCCACCGTTACTAAGCAAGCAAAGCATAGTATATTACCCGGTAGCCACTATCACTGGCCGAGTTGCCAAAAATCTGGCTCAGCCAGAACTATCAACCACACCTATCCGGAATATACTGGAGTATGTCTATGTCTGGATTACACATTAACTACTCTCTGTAGAGTATCGTAAAAATCTTCCCCAAGATATACGGCCCACAGAGCCACGCTTATCTCTGTTTCCTTAGCCCTCAGCCAGACACAAGTTGACACTGCAAGAAGGAAGAATACAGGGCATGTATGTAAAAGTGTGAAAATTTATTTTCCAACAATAATGAATATATAAGAACAGAACAACTGACAACATAGCAGGTGCATTGCGCGGTGTGCCTGTTTACAGCCCAGCTTTTGCTGGTACTCATTGCACAGACCCATGGAGGGATGGCTAGGCTGAGTTGACCTGTCTAGAGCATAGATCCATTTACTATTACATTTAGAAAAAAAAACGACAGTAGTATGGCAAAACATCCTATCTGTTGTTGATGACATTTCAACAAAATTGCGAAAAAAACTTTAAGCAACGCCTTTTACAGTTTTTTCCACCCAGTTTCTTTGCTCAATTGTACTAAATTAATAGACCCGTAAGCGACTCACCAGCCGCTGGGCGAGAAAAGCGAGAAATTGCAAGGATCCATCAGAAAATTTCAAGCCGATGCTTAAAGTTCTGCAAAAGACAACAGGGGATTACTTTTTGTCGTGTACACCCTGTATATATTAAGTAGTTCTTCCATAATTTCCTAAATGATGAAGGAGATTATGATCTTCATTAAATCACATGAAGTCGATTTCGTAGTTGGCTTCCTTTAAGTTTAAGTGTGTGATACCCAAGGTAAAAGTGATTAAGGTCTCCCTAAACATTGGGGGTTGAAAACTCAGAACTTCAACTGTTGAAATTTACGTTTAATGCTGACAATTTTAGATGCATGTTGTCTATTTCCAGCCACTTCGGTGCAACTCACTCTTTAAATGTTCTCCGCAGCCTAAAATGCAAAAATCACTAATAAACTCCTTATTTTGAGTTTCAAGGTTGTTTAAGGTTGCTGATTTTGGTGTCAATCAAAAGGACTTATGGGACTTTCTATAACTGATTAATAGTAACCTTGGCCAATCTCACACTGTTTTTGAGATCCTGAAACTCGAGTCAAATTTGTGGCAGCCGACAGTGAAGATTTGGTGATTCTAGCTTGCACCATTTTGATACAGTCGCAGAGTACATACAATGGACAGACACACAGAGCGACAGACAGACACACACACAGTAAGACAGACGCCTCGACGACAGCTAAGATGCGTGAAGCATTACATACTGTCGCACGTGAAAAATTATGTGCCATTTTAAATTTCATTCACTTCGACTCGCTCGTATGTATTGTCACTCGCTCACGAGAAAAATCTCGCTCGCTCTCATTCGCTCTCACTTACAGGTCTATGTACTAACACATAATGAAATAAATATTCAAGTAACATTTTGAGTTTGCAGTTGTGATGTTTTGCTATAGTCAGCTGTAGATATGATGTTTTGCTCAAAATGAATCAAACAAATAAATCAAAGGGAAAATAAACCTTGGAAACAACAGAGCCTAGGATTAAAGTATATAATTAATAGAGCTGTCACAGTTGACACATTAATTAATGCATTAATAAATTAACGCACGTTAAAAAAATTAACGCACGTTAAAAAAATTAACGTGCCTTAAAAAAATTAACGCACATTTGTACATTTATTTCATTCAGTTACTAAATTCTGTGCAGCAAAAGTTCGGATATTCCATTAAACTGCGGTTATATGACAATCGAATGAAATCAAGTAACTAAACTAGTTTTCGTTTCATCACTACTGCAAATAAACAATTACTTATTTAGTTCATTGTCAGGCTAATAGATTTCTAACTTAAATAGTAAATAGTCTAAATAGTAAATACGTTTAAAAAATAAAAATTAGATGTGTTTTTAAAACTTTTTTTCATTTTTCTATACTTTCTATTTTCTACAGGCGGGTACCATAAACGTCTCAGGCCCGGGGTAATTTACCTCCTACTCTCCATCTCGACAGGACTGGGTGCGTTAATTTACGTGTTAATTAATGCATTAAAAAAATTAATGCACTGCGTTAATGCATTAAAAAAAATTAATGCCTTGACAGCTCGAATAATTAATAAACTTCAGTGACAATAATAAAAGTAATCAAAGATTTAAGATAAAAGTGATGTTTGAAGATAAAAAGTAATAGCCGTCATTATTTATTAGGCAAAACTATAGATAAATACAGATTTTCTTTACGTATTGCTGCAGCTGTTAAAAAAGGTAAAAAGGTCGTCAATTTATATAGCGTATCATCGCGAACACGCCTCTAATGCACTTTCATCACTAACCAGAGCCGCCGGCCGCAAAGGCACATCCACCGCGTGCAGCCTGCAGATACAGGCTATAGTGCAGCAGCCGGCTAGGCAGCCCCAGTCAGCTGTACTAAGGTCCCCACCTTCTGTAACCAATATAAATGGATTACTACTTATTTAACCGATTTCGAAAGGATAGCAGGCTGAGTTGGCCTTGATGGTTGACTGATAGTGGACACTTTACCCACAAAGTGGTCAAACAGACATCCATCAGTCTAGCGCAGGATAGGGAAAGTTCGCCGGCCAGGACCAACGTTCTAACCACTATGCTACGCCACCAACTGATGCCAAGTTTCCAGTATTTATCTCAGTGCAACTGGAGTTTATTAATTATTTACTTTAAATTTAGGCCACGTTGTTTTCAAGGTTTATTTTACCTTTAACAGAATCTCCCTATATGGTAGTTACCTTAGCTGCGATGCTGCCCATGTAGTTATTATGAGCCATGACACATTGGGGACACAACGGCTTGTTCGCAAACATTCGATGTCCATGCTCAAAGTAGTAGACACCGCACGGGAACAGGCTGTATGGCAGTGACTCAATGACCACAGCCGGGGTTTTCCCACCGCCATTCTCAGGAATGACTACAACTGGGATTTTCCGACCACTGTTCCCATTCAGTTGTTCAATAGCCAGGTTAATGTATGCCTGATCGTGAGCCTTGTGGTATTTTACGTAAAGTTCCCAGGCTGTTTCGTACAAACGAATTGAGCTGGGAGTCGATCGGACAAATGCAAAACCACTGAAACCAACACAAAATGCAAAACAGTATGTACCATAAAACTGCACAAATATAACGTGCCCATATAATTAGCCCACTAGTATCAAGATAATAATTGGAAAAATTTATAACAACATCCTTTGTTATACATGAAGATAAAATTGGAAATTCAACAACCTGGCACAAATAACCATCTTAGGCATGCAAGCCATAAAGACAGAAAAACAAAGCAGGGTCAATAAATGGTATTTAGAAAAGCCCAGTAAGACGTTCAGTTTAAAAATAACAATAACCAGTATGACATTGAAATCACCACCAATTCCCCAGAAGCTAAGAATATACCTATAACTGCATGACAGTTAGTTTTTTTTAATTCTCACACCTATACAAATAACTAAATATATCACAATTTATTAAATAATATTATAAATACTTATTAAATATATTATAAACTAGAAAGCAGTCAGAGCCTGCACACCTCCGCCAAGGCAATGTTGTTCGCTAGGTGGCAGCACCATCTTCGGTTTTGCAGCAGTTTCCCTTATGCCCCATTGAAAGCAATGGTAACGTAAATTTCAAAGTGATCCAGAATCCAGCATTCTTTCCGGATCACCCCCAAAATTGAATCACTAGTAGTTTGTGCCATTCTCGACATACGGTACCCTCAAAATTTCAGAAAGATCCATCCATAACTTTTTGAGTTATCTTGCTAACACACAGACAAACAGATAAACAGACAAACAAAAACCGGCAAAAAACATAATCTCTTTGGCGCAGGTAATTATAAAAATTAATACTGACGCTCTAGATAATATACCTGTTATACATGTCACGATCCATCTGAAAATGAACATCACAAGCGCTGCAGTTGAAATAAGCAAACGGATTTTTGAACAAAACCACGTCGGGATCTATAATTAAAACCGAGTAGCCCATCTTCAGTATATCCAAAACCACCGCTGTTTTAGCATTGGATTTATGAAAATACCCAACTGTCCCAAAATCACTTGCTGCGGAAGGCACATTTGGCTTCTTTGATCCTTTTTCGGCAACAAAATTCTGCAAACAATAAAGTCACAGAGTACTTTTTTATTAATGAAGTGAGAATAATGTTTGATAGCGCACTCACATGAAGTTTGATATTCTCCTTCCTAGTGTGAAGTCATCTTAAATAATAATTGAGTTACTTCTTTCCATTATTAGTTTCAGACTTTTTAAATTATTTTTCGTTCCAGTTTTTTGTTTGTATAATTTTTCATTTTACTTCAATTTATAGTTAAATAGTTACTGACACCAAGAAATAGGCTAAACATAGCCCTGACTCTGTTACAGAACTCTTTCTCAAAAACATATGCCTAATGAAAAGTCAGATCATCACATTACATGCAATAATCATGAAGAACTGACTTTAATGATAGTAGCAACACTGCCTAAAAGCTGTATGAAACAGACATTAACAAAATACTCAACAGTTTTGCATTACCTGTCTCATTGCTTGCCAATAATTATAACAACACATTCTAATTAGCCATCTCGTAAAATGCAATCTGTCAAACATAACGTCGTAATTAACTTGTGTTTCAATAACCTGCAGCCTGGCTGACTTATGGTAGTAACAGCAGGCGATTCCATGTTGTTCAAGTGCTGCAACTGCATCGCGATCAGTGCAAACGAACAAGAAATTCCGCAGTCCAATGGCATCGATAGACAACCGCTGAAAGTTGACAGCAAAGTGCGTGAATCCAGAGTCAATAACACTGATGGCTATTTGCTTACTTGTATCAGCAGCGTGGCGGACATCCACCGCAAAATGGCCGGATAGCTTATGTCCACTGGCAAGTAATGGTAAACTGACCAGCTTCAATGGTCTGTGTACGGGCTTAGCTGCAAATGCAATAAAAAAACGACAAAGCTGGTAACAAATTCGGTAACGGTTTTTAATGGTTAGCTTCTCAAAAAATAAACACCATTAAATGATCACAAAACTAACAGTGGTATTTGTCCAACAACAATTTTTTTCGAGATCAGTCACTTAGCTGACACTTATATAACTGCAGTGTGCAAACTCTCAAAATATTAACTGCTTTTGTTAAACATCCCTTATCATCTTATACCATCTGTTTATCGTATATTAGCTCTGTACCCTGGATTTTCCCAACCATTTTGCCATTTCTGATTTGATTAACATGCAAACTATAAGTTTTTTTTAAAAAAATTGTGACATGGGATGACTTACATTGCATCAATATGCCATAAGAAAACCACACATTCACCTGTAGTCAGAGTCCATGCACCATCCAATGAGTTCAGCTTTGGGATCGACTGCGAAACATTCTGTCGGCGTAGTAACTGCTGCACGGAAGGATCCCATCGCAGCCATCCTGGAAGCAATCTTGCAGCATCGCTAACATCCTGTCGTTGAATAGGCCTATTGTCTTTCTCAACATCCGTGGCGTCAACATGACTGTCATTGTGTACTGCATTCGGTACATGTGGAATAGTCATGTAAAAATGACTGTTATTTTGTGCACTGTCTACATGACTGTTTTCTCTAGCATCGCTGCTAATGTGATGCACGTTGTGAACAAAATTCAAACTGCTGTTCTTCGAACCAGACTGCTGATTATCAGTGTATGAGAAATGCTGCAAATGTCCTTGGTCCCGGCTGTATTTGCTAATATGAAATTCATGCTGCAGACGCTTTTTGGAAACTGACAAAGCTCTGTAGTGATAATAATAGATGAAAAGAAGCCAGACGATGCTCAGGACAACAGTAAATATCAGCAGAGAGCCTTTTCGCTTCTTAATCCAACCTGATAAATATTCACAAAAACCATAACTACAAAAAAATCAACTACTGTTAAGCATTAATAAATGCAAATTCAAGCAATGATAAATTTAAGTACTAAGCAACGAACGTAAAAAAACGCCATTTACAAGAAACGCAAAGTTTGCGTTTGCTCAGAAGTTCAGAACATAACTTCAAAATGTCTGGTGCGCTCAAAGTCTGCAAGTGCAACACAAAATACCGACAAACTTACGGCATATCAAACTATAAACAGTCATTTTATTGCCAATGGCGAAAACAATTATCTCCTAGAACTTTTTTAACTTCAAATAAAATGTAAACAAAAGTGTAAACAAAAACAAATCTAACTAAAAACCGGTTACTGAAACGATGGTAATTACTACCAGCCTATTTCGGTCGTACACTTCAACGGTAGTTTCACCTTCCACACTCCGGTAAATTTTCTGAAATATTTCAAGAGTGTCCAGTTTTTGGCCGATCGTACTTACGCTCGCACCTAGTCAGTAGGACCTATGCTACAAAATTGTATCAGTTTGTCTGTAACGGATGTATTGTGGCTGAACGGTAAGACCAAATTTTTGTTTAAAATTTCAAGTCAGTTCTCAAAAATTTCATCATAAAACTTTCAACGATATTTTCAGTTCAGAAAATTTTTTTATGAAACTTTCCATCTCTTTATCGCCTCATGTCCATTATAACTCACCGGATAACTCACCGGATGAGGCCTCCCCAGGGGAGCTGGTTCGGCCTCCGGAGTCAATAGAACAAATGTTACCCAAAGAAAGACTCATCTTTGTCATGCAGTCCTTGTAATTTTGACTTGAAAATGTTCAATGACTCAGATTCAACCACTGATGACTCAAGCTGATTCCAGGTGTTAACAACTCGTTCAGTGAAGAAGTGCTGTCTCAAGTCAGTGCTGACACGTCCCTTCCTTAGCTTCAGGCAATGACCCCTTGTACGTCCAGTATTGTCGAAATCAAAGAATGTGTTGACATCCACTGTCGATAACCCGCGGACCATTTTGAACAATTCAATCAGGTCAGTCCGAACTCTTCTATGGTCCAATGTCCACAATTTCAAAGAAATTAACCTGGACTCATATGGCAATTCCTGTAGTCCTGGAACCATACGCGTAAAGCGTCTCTGAATTTTTTCCAATAACTTCCTATCCTTTAGTTAATGTGGAGACCGAGCGAGCAAGCCGCCGTACAGTATTCCAGATGTGGCCTAACCAACGACTTGTATAACCGCACCAGTGTATCAGCAGATTTGTAGACAATAGTTCGTTTTATCATTCCCAGTACATGACTAGCTTTTGAATAAGCTTGGCTACACTGCTCAGAAGACTTCAAATCGCTAGTAATCACTATTCCCAGATCCTTTTCGGTACTTGTAGTCTCCAGCTTCTGATTCTTCATATAATAATCTCTTTTTTGATTCACCCTTCCAAAATGCATCACTTTGCATTTACCCACATTATCAACGAACTGTCTATGCAAAAAAATCTTCTATTTATCATCAATGCCTAGAAAATAATTGACATCACGAGGACAGACGTGATATTTTTTTCTAAAGTAACTCCAAATTAAACCAGTACCCAAAAGTACCCTTTCTTAATTGTCATGGCAGTAGTTTTAACAGGGCAGAGATGTCCTTACCATACATCCCCCAATGCAAGAAAAGCAATTAAACAGTAGCTTCTTCCCCCCCAATCTGGAATCGAAATTGGGCACAACTTCCCGCCCCCACTTTGGGCTCAGGTTCTCCCCACTTTCTCTCAGTTTTCCCACCACCTTTTTGGGCTTCATACCCTCTCTAGGGGGAGTTTTATTAAGGGTGTAGAGTGAAAAATAGGGGGAAATAAAAATAGGGGGGAAGTTTTGGTAAGGGTGTAGATTGCCCAGTAAAACATAGGGGAAAATTTTGATTCACACCTCTAACAAAACTTTTTCCCCTATTTCTTACTTTCCCCCTTATTTTTGATTGTTACTTGTAACAAAACTCCCCCCTATTTTTCGCTGGGTGCAAGCTGCGCCCACCAAGTATAGAAATAGAAGCCACTGCAATCGAAGCAGATTGTCACAGATTATCACGATTTATATCAAAGAAAAAATTAGGATACATAACAGTTTTATTTTCACACTTTTCATAGACAAAATATAAAACTCAGGCAATATAGTTTAGTTTTGAAACACAAAGACACGCGTAAACATAGACAACAGATGTAAATCCACCTTTATACATTACATAATGAAACCACAAATTACAAATACATAGGCAGTCACACACATAATTGGTACATTTCACAAGATCACCTATGCTGATAAGTTGTAGTTTCCTCATTTTCGGTTTGGCAAAAGTAGGTTAAGCTGGCAACACAAAAAAAACTTCTGTAGATGTTATGCACTTTTGTTCATATTCAGTAACCAAGAATGCCAATGATTATTGGAGATTGGATTCATTTCCTAACTGCATTTCAAGATTATTCAATCCATCGATACATCTATATGAACTGGAACGAACTCTGTCTGAGGGCACATACAAACTGACGTAACTGAACTGAACTGACACGGTTTAGTTTTTGACGAACTGACCAATGGGCAAGTAGGGTGAGCTCATTAGTCTTAGTCACCAACACTGTTAGATGGTGCCTACTGTAATGCATTACTGCTTGCCCATTGGTCAGTTCGTCAAAAACTAAACCGTTTCTGTTCAGTTCAGTTAAGTTGCTCTGTATGCGCCTTTACACTCATGATACACAGACATGCATAGTTTTACACAAGATGCACAAGACATTTTCAACTTCATGGTAATACAACATAACACTTAACACCAGACAAGTGACAATACTTCCAATAACATATACACGGTATTTCATAAAAATGACCCCTTTTGTTTTTTTCATAATTCACTCAAATGATGATCAATTTACACAAAATTTGTATCAGTTGTAGCTGAAAAGAATCTAATTCAAAATATTGCAATAAAATATGGCAGTTTATTAAATATTCTTTGCTAGTTGTGACGTAATAGTAATGTCATAATTTGTACAAGCTTGCTTGTCTCAACTGGTGCTGTCAGTTGCTACCCTGCTTCGATGGTGAACTTAATCTGGTTCGCCAATAACAGATGTTTATCGTGTCAGCACTGAGCAACATGTGGACATGAAATCAAGCGTCTCGTGATCCAAAATGCAACCACTTTGCAAGTTCGATGTGCTAGTGCACTGTCTTGCTCGAACATGTGAAAGTCCCCCACAGACACGTAAGTGCGATCATTTTGCACGTTTTTGTGGCCGCAACTGTAAAACTTCAAAAATTTGTCATCAACTAACTAAATTTTTCACCATTAGAGTAAGTTAGCAACTGACAGCACCAGTTGAGACTATCAAGCTTGTAACAGTGACACATTATGATGCCAGGATTACGTCATGACTAGCAAAGAATATTTAATCAACTGCCACATTTTTTGCCATATTTTGAATTAGTATTTCTCCAGCTACAATTGCTACAAATTTTGTGTAAATATATCATTATTTGAGTGAATTATGAAAAAAACAAAAAGGGGTCTTTTTTATGAAACACTGTGTATGGTGAGTGATTGAGTGAGTAGGGTTTAACGTCCCACCCGATAATAATAATAATGATGATGCTGTCTCTTGGAGGACAGGGAGGAAACACTGTGTATACTCAATGGCATTTATATTCTGTGTAATGAAAATGGCAACGACAATATTCATAACTCCTAAGACAATTTTTAATGATCAGATAAATAAACAATAGCCTGTGCTCTACTCTCTATTACACAAAGTCAAAATTGTTTGACGATTTTTAGTTATAATTCATTTTTATAATTACACAACTTTGAAGCACGACAAATTACAGTGCTGAGATTGAATGTAGTCTCAAATGGACATCAGGCCGCCACAATACAAATACATTACATGTGATAGCAGACAAACATAAGATGAAATACACTAGCAATTACAAGCAACATATAGCACAATATTATAAAACTGAGCTTAACTGATTAACTTGTTCCGTTTTACATAACACAACAAACAGGGTGGTCCAAAAAAAGTCCCAACTTGTTTTTCATCATAATTTCGTCAAATCTCCATCAAAGTTGATAATTTTTGGCATACAGATGGCAAGGACGATAGAATTATGTGAGGTACACTCATTTTCCACATCACCTAATTTATGTCAATGCACTACCGTGTAAAACGCAAATGCTCCAAACTGTTACATTACGTGGTGATTATCAATACTGGATTGCTCACATTTTTCATTATCAGTTCAACAGAGGGCACCATGTGATTTAATAATTTTGGTGTTTTAAATATTTTATGCTAAAAATAGCAGACAACAAAACAGCTGACTGATGAGCTCAAAACACATCTAATCCATGAATGAGTGCTGTGCAGTTTCAGTTGATTGTTAATGCCGCTATCAGCTGCAGTGTCACATCTAAGCCACTGTGCACATTTTGGGCATAAATTATGATAATTTGGAAGCAAGTTGTTACACAAACTTATAATTTTGCTAAATAAATCATATTTTAGCTTTCTCTGTGCTTAATTAAGTTGTTAGAACTTCTGCGGGCATAAAAACTCAGCATTATGCAACAATTTAGAGCATCTGCATTTTACACAGTAGTGCGTTAATATAAATCAGGTGAGGTGGACAACAAGTGTATCTCACATAATTCTATCATCTTGGCCATCTGTGTGCCAAAAATTGTCAAATTTGGTGGAGATCTGATAAAGTTCTGACAGAAAAACTTGGGACATTTTTTGGACTACCCTACATTTAGCACAATTAGTGGTATTAAACACAATGAAATTATACACTGAAGCATTTAAGAGAAATAATGCTGCTGGACATCATGAGACAATAATATCGTTTATATACATCTTTATTCATCACAACAAATGTTAGCAATTACAACAAAATTACAGTACAAAAAGAGAAAAACCCATATCAATTAACTGACAAAAACTGACTAATCATATGTCTTTTACATACCATAAATAATATTACAATAACTGACTGTTACAGAAGACCAAAATAAGCTCATAAAACACAATTACGTAAGCAAAGCACATGCTGCTCAAAGTTTGCTAATTCTTTAAACATTTCTAAAGCATTTCTTATGCACAAGCATATATTCTTAACTCAGCCCGCAGTTAAAGCACTTTGACACTATTGGTGTGGAAACACAAAGACATCATGAAATCTAAAGATGCTTATCATAACATAGAGCAACTCAAAAAGCTCCAACACGCTAACAGTTTCAAAAAAAACATTCAACCATAGACGTCAAAAAAAAAAAAAAATTAATTCACATGAAGACAGTCCTTATTTTATCTTGTCCTTCTCATGTTGTCAGCTTCGAAAATGGTAAGATATCTTGCAATCTGAAAGAGGCATAGCAAAATCTAGGGTAATTCCATAAAAATATGTCAGACAAATCAAGTAGAAAGCAATAATAGTAAGGCAACATTTACTTCTTTATCAGCCTATGATGCATGACAATGGTGATATGCTGTGCATTACTGTACCATATTTCTGCACATCATCTGAAAGATAGTTGCAGTGCAGCCCACAGAGATTAGGAGTGGATGAAAAACATGGCATGACTTTCAGTCCGCAGTGCGCACATGATGACGTTTTGGTCGAGAGGAACTAGAAGCAGAGGCATTAGCATGATTGCCAGATGATGATGAAGAAGAAGAATTATTGTCACCCATCAGTTCCTGTACAAACTTAAACCTCCGCAGAAACAATCGCCATACCACATACCAGCCTGCAGCAAATGACAGACATTCAAACTGGTTACAAACCGAAAATCATGTCAGCATACTGCAGCACTTAAGCTGTGCAACCTAACCCTAAACCTATCCTTTGAAATACTAAGCAAAAATGGCACAGTAGTTACCCAAAGATCATTCACACCAATTTTTGTTGTTTCTGTGTCTTAGTTCTAGAGTTAAGAGCCCATACAAAACAGAGACAAGTACTACAGTGTGGCCTATTAAAACAGTTGTAGGACTGATTTGTAGATACAAGTAACTAGTGCTAAGCCATTGCTGTCACAGCTCATGCTAGAAAATGGCCCACTATAGCTAAGACATACTATAGCTAAGTTCTACTAGCTATAGCAAGCACGAGTAAGAACAATTCATTTTAAAAAGTGTAAAATAATGAAACAAATCATCCCAACTGTGTCAGATGATGCGAATAAACTGATGCAATATCTATTTGGAATGTGGAGTTACGGATGGCTTACGTCCGGTACCATTGACTTGTGTAGTGATAAAGTTCACGCACTTCCTGTGCGAGTTAATTTAGTTCCACTCAAAAAAATAATGTCACCATTCTCTAGAATGAGATTTATACTGCTAATATGTATCGTCAGTTGATGCAAAATTAAAATGCAAACCTTCATAAAAGTTGACTTTTATTGAACCTCTTGTATAAACATTGCCATGAGCACAGATATATACAAAGTTTTATTAAATAACTTCTGGCGACTTGATGCTCAGTATTTTTAAAGTACGTAAAGTCTTATATGTAGTAGATAAACTTGTGGTTAAACGTGTTATTTACTTATTGTATGCACAAAACTTGTGATGAGTGAGATCAAACTCTATGGTACTTTGTAAACATTGCAAAAACCTTCATTAAAGTTGACTTTTCACCATATGTGAGACATATCGGTGCAAGGTGGCTATGAATACTTATGACATATGTGATTAGCTACTGTGAAATGCATATTTTGTACAGCTTTGATGTGCATTTAGTGAAAAATTAAAGTCTCCGCATAGAAAAGCCTTACGACGCACAGCGTCAGATACTGAATATGACGCTGGGTGCCATGGCTAACTGGCTCAGCTGTGCCGAAGAATACTCCCTAACTGTCATAGTCCATTAAAACATTTTACAAAACATGCAAGTGTGCGTCGCACCTGCCAATATAAAACATATAACTAAAAAGACAGATGCAATAAATAGAAACACGGCTAAAATAAATTCTCTCATAATTTCGTCATCTTCAACCTTTCGAACAATGACTGTACTAATGTAAACATATTTTGTTTACATTGAATTTTAATGACTGCAATCTAAAAATCAACTAAAATATGAACTGTACCCAATGACACGTAACGTAGCACAATTTTTCAAAAATTAGTTTCAGTAATCAGTAATGGAGATAAACGGATGCAGGCACTAAAAGTCCCTCTATATCCGTATCTTGATGTAATAAATTATACTAATAATCTAATCACTTTTTTCGACATACTCCGAT
>Ga0209367_1003116_pt1 | contig 22361 bp, 13 predicted proteins | sample WorMetLIZISLAND2_FD_187412 | JGI IMG/M metagenome (GOLD analysis project Ga0209367, IMG submission 187412) | Marine gutless worms symbiont microbial communities from Max Planck institute for Marine Microbiology, Germany - Olavius geniculatus... ... | reverse complement strand
GTAACCGGCAAGGTTGTTCTATTATAACTGCTAGAGCTACGATTGCAGACGTGATGAAAGACCGCCGCCTCACAATTCCTACTTTTAGGCCTACCACTGTAAAAGGGGGAATTACGACCGGGGAAAGAATGTCCGGACACCGCCCCAAGGTCTCTAGTTTATCGTGACAAAATTTCGTGCCACTGGGTGCAGGGGTTCCCCTCGAACGAAGGCGTCAAAGAGGGGTACCCCCCTAAAAGACGTCATTCTGCCGTTATTGGCTCGAATAATGTGAAAACGGTTGCAGATAGGTACATACATGCTGCTTATCATAACAAGCACTGGTGACAGGCTTTTTGGATTCATCAACATCAATGACCTTGAACGACCTTGAACCCCTCGAAAAGAGGTTTTTAGTGATTTTTTTCGCAATTTTTGGATGCAACGCACATTTTAACACCGAATTGCGACGAATTGGCTGGAGATAGACCAAGACAACCTGCGGATGAAATTTTCAGCATTCAACGTAGATTTTAGCAGTCCAAGTCCCGACCCCCTAGGTTCAAGGAGGTTGGCGCAGGCGGGCGTCAAAGACAGCTACCCCCCTAAAAAGTGGTTATTTTACCGCTATTATCGCGTGTAGCGTGAACACAGTTGCAGATAGGCACACACATGCTGCTTATCATAACAAGCACTGGTGACAGGCTTTTAAAATTTATCAACATCGATGACCTTGAATGACCTCGAACCTAAAAATATTTATTTAACGTGATTTTTTGGCAATTTTTGGCTGCAGAAGAGTGAATTACGACGAAATGTTTGGAGATAGATTAAGATTACCTGCGAACAGGAACTGCTATAGGCTTTCGCGCGTCTCGTGAGCTTTGCTCAAATTACTTGTCTACTCCCGCATTATCCTGTGAGCCAATAAATGTGTTAGGTTGAAATTGAAATTTTGCATTGTACCTTATATCGTGTCGGCTGCCAGCCCAGCAGGAATTAAGACCTTTTGACCTAACTCGTATAACTTGTAGGCCTATAACTTTTATACAAAGTTATGTACAACTACGGCACGAAACGTCCGTGACTACATCACAGGCGCGCGGTAGCGTAGCCCCGTGTTAATTGCTTCCAGGTAAGTCAATGGAGAATGGCAAAAGTTGACCCCTCGCAGTTCCGAAACTCCAACCGATCGACACAAAATTTGAAACAGGTGATTACATCCGCGAGAGGACCCCTATGCAAAATTTCGTGCAAATCCGTCCGCTGGAGGCTCTCGTCAAATTATTGAAATTGTCGTATTATTGTATACGTTTATTTTTATTTTTTTTTCTTTAATTATTTTGTTGTGCTACCAGTGATGGTGAATAAAGATTTTCATAGCGAAAATTTTTCTGTTATTATATATATATACCTTTTTTGTTGACCGACCTACAGGTCAGACAGGTCGGCGGATTTTCACGCACGACGGCTCAAACGACGCGGTCTCACGCAAGGGTGTGCTTTTGTAGGGGTAGAAAATTCAAAGTTAATATCTAACCCCTGAAAAATCTCCCCAAAGTCGAAAATTGGGCCAAAAAACGGACTGAAATTTTCGGCCAAAAACGCTTCTGTATAAAATTTTCACCTACAAACGGTCCTTAATCATCATCGTAGAGCCATAGAAGTTGTATAGTGAATAGGCAATATGGCCGCGGGAATTCCAAATATGTGGTCATTTTGGACTCCCTATACGTGACACGGAGCATGTGCAGTGAACTTTTGGCCTTTAACTTCGGCAAATGCAACTTTGAGGCTTTGTAATTATCTCCGTAACGGTGCAAGTTAGACGCATGGTTACAATGGATTAAATATTTTTTTAAACTTACCAGTTTACACTATTGTGTAAGGGCGACCAAGTCACACATCCAAAACAGCAGAAATCATTTTACTAGGAAACTGGCTGACTGCACTTACAAACTCATGTGACGTGATCCCATTTCAACTTTTGCACTAAAAGACAGATATCGCAAAACTAAAGGTGCCAAGTAAGCAAAAACGGTATGAATGCTCCCCCGGGGCACAAATATTAGAAGAAGTTAATTTAACGTTACGTGCTATATAAACACGCTTTTTACTTACTTACTTACTTACTGTACTAGTAACCAGGATGCAGATTTGTAGTTCAAAAGGTCAAAGTTTGCGCAGGGCAGCGAACAAGATTTTTTAACTATACTGAAAAATTATTATCTCCAATAGGCGTATATCCAGCACACGTTGGATTCATGTTGCTTTCCTGCAATACTCCTAGATACTAGATGACCTTTGCTGTGTATGCGTTTTCTCGGAATCTGACTCCAGCATGGCGTCACGTTACGTTAGTCTATCGCCTCGTCGAATTTCTCATGTTAGGCCCTATTACTTAAAATGAAACGTGAAACGTGCTTTCTGAGCCCCGATACATAAGAACAGATAAGCTCGTAATATTGTATAGGCCTACGTATAGCTCTGTTAAATATCATCTTAAAGTCAGTGTCATATTAAATGATAGAGGTTAAAATTTTCGTACATAGCTCCTCATGGCAAGTCCATCGCCGGTAGCAAATTATATACTTATTGGTGAGCAGTGTGTGAAGTTCTAGTAACCTGCATGGGAAATTTTTTTTCACGGGACTCCATGCCGCCGGAAACCGCGGGAAATAACACGGGCGCGCGAAACAAATTAGCGACAATCCCGAAAATCCCGCGGTAACGATAAGAAGTGTTCCAGCAACTAGCAGACCTTCAGAGAGATCGTTCTCGCTTGCAATAAAAACAATTCATTAAAAATCACAAAAAAATACAAAACAATAAAACCAGCGCATAACATTTAGTTAAGTTACGTGTGAATCTTTGACACTTGTCATCAGTAGCGTTGTTGGCAAGGGGGGCTTGCTGTCTCTCCCCCTAAGTTTTGGTTGTCGAAGAATTGTCGGGACTGAAAAAAACCTACATTTTGGAAAAAAAATTAGGGGCAAAAGTAAAATGTTGAGCACCCTGTCTGAAATTTGCTATGTGCGTCGAAAAATTGGAACTGTCTGCCCCACCTACTTCTTAAAACCCAGAACCCCGCTGCCTGTCATATTTCTATTGCTGTTTTTTCTACCATTTGTGATAAATAGAGATTTTGTCACAACGCGCGCTGGGCAACAACTGTTCTGCCGCACGGCGCGTGGCATAGCCTACACGGGACGGTGACATATGGCAAGACTGGAGGGGCGTAGGACATTTCTCCCCTTGGACATGTTCCCCCGGACGTTTCCCCCTCCCTATATTGTTAGATGAGAATCGATCGAGCGCTAGACATTGACATAATTTTCAGTGTCAGCATGGTGAAAGAATGCAGCAAACATCAAATACTCTTGTGTTATCATTAATAGGCTTAAATAATATGTCAGACAAAGGGCAAGTTTCAAGAAGTCTCAATTTTCAACTTCTCAAGAAACAGCTGAGGACGGCGACGTCAAAATGCCACACAAAGCGCTGTGTTTGCCACAGCAAGGACAGTGTCTGCAATCTATCGAATTTTGCTTTCTTTATGTAGCTTACGTAAAAAATATGTGCGTTAACTACTTCTACTCTCCTGGTTCAGTCTGTATCGAGTCGAGTTTAATTGTATCATAGGTGCGTAGGCCTACATCCCTAATTGCTGCTAATTGTCGCGCACTCGCGCTTACTAAGACTCATTGTGTTTGAAAATTACTCAACGGCGACGATACTTCAAAGGCGGAGTTGCTTTTGGCGTTGCAAGAAATATCTGCTCAGGCTTGGCGCTGACTCTGATAATATGTTGTTACTGGCCTAGATGGGGGAAACGTCCGCGGTTGACAGGCCCAGGGGGGGGGAATGTTCGGTTTCCGACTTGTGCACCAGGCTTAGTACAGATCGCCTGCAGACAAAACGACAAACTGACGGTATCCAAACATTCCGTGCACCGCCTCTGATGATGTTCGCGGACGACTACTGCACTGTTTTAGCGAGCAACCAATTTGTAATTTAATTTTTTTTTAAATTCGCACACCAGCCTTAAGTTTTATCTTAGCTTTTGGTCGCATACTGTACGTTAGTGGTCATTCTGGTAAGTGGGTTCAGAAAATAAGTTTTTTTTTCTGATTAATTGATTGTAGCTTACGTTCCGATTTAGGCCTACGTGTACTACCGTTATGTACGCAACAGGCAAAGGCAGAAAATTTCGACAATGATGCTCACAATTTTAATGCTGTTTTTAAATCTTTTCATAGTGTGGATTTTTAGCCCCAAATTTTGCTTTTTGCGACAGTTTTTCCCGAGAAAAGGAATATTTTCGGACTAGTTTACGACAACCCAAAATTTAGGAGGGTTTGCCTCACTGTTTTCCACCTTGCCTTCATGCCACTGTCTGTTATATGCAAAAGTCAACCAATGAAAGCATCCACTGTCGTGTTCTTCTAGCGCTCACAGCACGAATCGTCCCACAATCTGACCGTCAAACAGTTAGCTGCGAGCGTTTGCTTGCCGGGCGTCGCTTGTGACAATGGACGACCGTGTTCACTGTTCACCGGCACAGAATGAATCTGGATTTAAACACGACTGGGCCTTATTCCGTAAAAGTGTGGCAGCCGTCAATAAATTTTATGCAATATACGACGTATAGGGCCTAGTGCCAAAGAAAAAAATGCCATGCTGCACTAAATGACAGCAAGTCACATCACGAAGAGGCCCCCAAAAGCCACACAATGTTGTGCTGCTGCAGTGCGTCATTGTTCTAGCCTGCGGTGTCCCTTTTTGCGGGTGCCTTGCTCGGTGGAACATGCTGAAACAGCGAACATGTCTAAATCCGCCTCCGCGAGAAGACTGATGCCCTATACCTGGTAGTCGCCGGTTGCACCCAGTAAAAATAGAGAGGGAAAGTTTTGTTAAGGGTATGTGCAAAATTGCAATCAGCAAAACCGCTGTTTTCAGCTCAAAATGCACCACAAAACGGTTCGCGGCGGGGAAGATAAAGATAGTGAACAAAAGGGGTATAATTAATAGGGAATAAAGAAGAAAAAAGAAGCGGCAGATGAAGGGGAAACCTAGACCTGTTTTGGATTTTAGATTAGGAGGTACGGAGGCCTATGCTGGTACAGCCCACCCAGCGTGTTCACAGATAGACGACTGCCACTGGCAAACGGTCATCTAGTGCCAGATGGCAGGTATCTATGACGCGCGCCGTCCGTCTGTCTATCTGCACAGCATGCGCTATTGCAAGAGCTATAGGCGCTGAACAAGGCCTTCAGTTCATGATATAGATAGGTCTAACTGGGCGTTGACGACGTTCGTAACTTCGGACTACACGACTACACGCAGGCGAGAATTTTTACAAACCGCAACTTGGCATAATAAAATTGGTCTCCCTGCCGGCGACAGTTTACTAGTCCGAAGAGGCACTAGTCCGAACGAACAGCAAGACGGTTAGAAATAGGGTCAGGGTGAAAGTAGTGACTAGAGACAGGGTTGTGAATAGGAACTGTCACGACCTTGGGGTTGTGACACTGCGAGCTCTTAATGAATCAAACAAACGCCTTAGCAAAAAAATTTACACGGTTCTAGTAATAAAGCACAAATTTCTTTTTTTTATAAAATCACAGGTGCATGAATAAAAAAAATACAAGAAACAAACAGAAGAAAAAATAATTATACAAGCAAAATCAAAGTCTAACTATGGGAGGTTTAACCGGTTATATAATAATAAAGAAAAAAAGGTTAAAATTTTATCACGGAATAATACAGGGAACAGATCGCAAATATCAAACAAAAATCAAACAAAGCTATTTCAAACAGTCCAAAGTGGCCAACAGTTTAGCGCAGGCCTACAATATATTCTACAGTTCAGTTTTATAACTTTCAGTAACCAAGATAACAATTCTACGTAATGTCCAATAACTAGGGCTGTACGAAAATCACGGTGCAAAAGTGAAAAAATCACGGCGTACTTTTAGAAAAGTCGCAAAATTCATGGCGAATTCACGGTGCCAATTCGCGGTCATATATAGCGTTAAAAAACGTCTCACTGACAACATTTTTGTTCACTGCCTAGTCAACAATCAGTCATGTATCGTTGTCTCACAAAATGACTAACATTAATCGTTCTTAGTAACTTTCAGGAACAGTTTTAGTAACTATAATGCAGTTATACACACAGCAGTGCTACAGTACAGTAACTGTTGAGTCCATAGTCTTCAGTACGAAAATATGAAGCAAGATGCCTAGCTTCAATGTTTAACAATCAAATTTTATGGATTTTGACACAAAAGTGCAGCCCGTGCAAAAATTGACGGCAAATCACGGCAAGCGCCAAAATTCACGGCTTCCGTGAATTCCGTGAATTCGTGATTTTCGTCTAGCGCTACCAATAGCTATAAATTTCAGCAGCAAAAATTCGTTAACACTGTGGTTTGATTACAAGCTATTACAAAAGACAGTCTAGAATGACAAAAAGAAAACCTATAATTTCACAAAAGACAAGACACAGTGGAAGGAACCAAAGAATTTTACAAAAACAGACACAAGAATACTGCAACAGAATCAAATACTTGAAACTTGACTGACGACAGGCGTTGACGACTGAAAAACAGTGGCGACGTTCAAAGTCTTCTGCTCAAAAAGTTACAATAACGCATTTGGTACGCGACGTTTTTGATTCGAGTGTCCTTAGAAATGATGCTCATGATGCGTCACTATGGTGACGACGTTTATATGACGTCACAGCTTTGCTGCGGCTTAAGAAATGTGGCTGCAAAATTTTAGAAAAAGTGAAATTTTCTCAAACGGACGACCCCTCAGCGATATCTGACCTAGCCTACAGCACGGCGACGTACGGCGTGGGTCTGCATGCAAAATTTCGCTGCCGTACGTAGTGCCGTTTGGGAGTTAACTGTAGATAAAATAAATTCTTTTATTATCTAAACATTAATACCGCATATAGTTGGACATTTATCTTGCCTATAGTTTTTGTTGTGTTTATGTCTGTAAATATTGTGTATATGATGCTTATGTTTTTACGTGATTGCTAAAACACGTGTCTTAAATATTGTGCAGCTTATGTGTTAGTTGTTTGAGAGTCTGTTAGATTGCAAACTACTCGCAGTGTCGCGACACATTATTAGTTGTAACGCCTTTGGTCGCGACTGCAGTGTCGTTAATGGGCTAATGCTGAGTCACGGCGCTTCCTGTAGCCTACGCACAGCAGGTGCTCTAGGCTTTGTACATTGCACGTGCCGCTGAACGTATAACACTGCGCTTGTCGAGCAGTCATCCAGTACACATCAAGTACTCACCGAGCTGGCTTGATAAGTACATGTAAGCTAATTGTCGAAACAGTTCGATCAAACATGTTTAATGATAGCAGTACTCAAGCATTCATCGAGCACTCATCATACCAACTCGATATGTGCTTAATAAATGTTCGATGAGCTATGCCGTTGCAATCTATACACTTGAACGAGCTTGATGAGTGCTCGTCCAGCTGTATGGCTCGTCGAGCTAGCTTCATGATGTGACTTAGTCTGCTGTTGGGTATGAAAGCGTTACAAATAAGCGACTGTGGCCTATGCATCAATTCAACTCAACTCAGGTTTAATAAAAACGATAACCTGGATGGCTAAAAGAAATACAAACATGACATAGGACCCTACATGGCCTTCTGTTTAATTGCTTGCTCATCCTGCCCACCGCATGCAGACGCTGCACAAAGCAGCGCATTATAATTACTTCTCTTTACACAATAGGCTATTATTATTGTCGCTGTTCTTGTATCACAACCGACAAGAGAGGAATAGAAATAGGCTTATATTTGCTCTATGGGGCGATAGGGCGGAGCGCGTTCACCGGTGTCGGGAGTGATGCCATATGGCGGGTGACGCCTCGTGCCTGTGGCAAAAACACAGATACAGAGGTGGACTCACAGATTTGCAATGGCCTTTCTTTTATTGCAAGCAATCGCATTGTTGGCTTGCTTTTATTCGTTGATTTCGTTCATACTGAACTACAGCATTCTCTGTCGGAAATGGCCCGTTATAACCATGTTCGCTACACCAAACCCTAACCCTAAACACTACGTTTCAAATATTATATTAGCTTAAGCAGGCTAACAGTATACACCCTGAAAATGGTTCGTTTCGTTATTACGCTTAGTTTTAAGCGGAGTAGGCCTATTTTATCCTCTACCCGCTAGCAGCTTTTAGTTCCACAGACCGTTCCCTCAACTTCCCTGAGTCCCCCATCTATTCGTGGAAGTCTGAGGGTTCTAGTTCTATCATTTTCTGCAGCCAGCCTATAATGAAAGTGGAGCACAATGACGTCTGTCCCTGATCCTATCTATAGGGCCTTGGTGAGAATGTCTGCGAAAGAACTTAACATGATAAGAACCACTGTACTGACCCAAGCTTAGCTGTGGTGCGAGTTTCAGGTGACTATCAAGGCTCGTAAAACTGTCGGTGTCGGACATACAATCAGCATTGAAGTCAAGCCAAGATGACATTACAACAGTGACCGCCCAGTGACGAGTACACGTCCAAAGACTGACCAACTGACCAGCTGACTGATGAAATCTGAGCTGAGAGAAAGTTGAGACTATAGGTAGGGCGAGTCATGACACTTGTCATCACTGATATGCGCTTGCAAATGACTTCGTGACAGTAATATGAGTCGCCCTATATCTGACGCTAACCTTTCCCGCCTAAACGTAGGCCTACGTTAACAGTGTAGGTTTAACATTAAATCTAATGATCAAACGGCCGTTCATACAGCAAACACTGATGACGTAGGACCCTATTTTTACATGTCGGGCTCACGTGAGAGTCACATTTGGAGTCAATAATTTTCCATGGTTAAATGCCATAGCTCTTCATAGAAAACCCAGCTCAGAACTACAGAGCGTCACCTGCCATATGAGAGATCACATAGTGCTACCTGCCTGCCACCCGACACAGGTGAACGCCTCCCCGCCTTAACCCCAGATCAGATTACATGGAAAGTGGGTTGGCCGGTCAGAGTATGAGTACAGTCTAGTGCAAGTTGTAACGCATGACAGGCGGATATACGCACACAGCAGGTGGTCTTGACGCTGTGTGGGTGGGATGTCTATACTGATAGATAGCCCGATATAATGAGGTACATGAATGAGACATTGACCTACCTGCACACAGACACAGACAGCACCGGACATTTACTTCGTCCGTCGGGACAGAATTCCCATGAATGAACAAATGAAGTTATTTGTAGTCAGTTGTCAGTTGGACTCACACAATGCAGGTCATTTGTAGCTAGCTGCTGTCACACAAACGACTCGCTGTGATTTCACACCATGCAACTGACACTGACTGTCAGCAATATACCGACTTAATTATACCAACACTTGCTGAACTGCTGATTATAGAATTCATAGGTCTTTTTCTTTTCATTCTACTACACTTGGAAGTTGGAACGCTCTTCCGAACACTCTCAAATGCAGCTCACACTGTTTACCTACTTTTAGACGTCATCCGCAACATTTTTACTTATCTTTTTAGTAGCACCTCCAGCGCGTTCACTGTTCCAGCGCGTTCAAGGCTGTTACAGTGAACGCGCTATATAATTTACTTACTTACTTAATTACGACTTGAAAGGCTGTGTTGATCTTGGTGCTGGTTATAGGCCTACTGTAGGTAATTTACCTGTCGACAGACAGTCACTAATCACTTGACAGCGAAACGACCGGTAGTGCAACCCACGACATTTCGATCGTAAGTACGACACCTTGCCGATACGGCAGCAAACCACTTGGTGCTTTCTGCAGTGTACAACTGTATGTGCATTAAAATGAATAAAAACTTCCTTTTGTTTATTTGTATTTTCTGTTCATTGCTCCACGTGTTTATGACTCAGTCAGCAACCTCTGATTGTGTGTGATTTGATTTTATTTCTAATTTGGAAAATTAATTGAGTTTCTGTTTTTTTTCGAACTAGGAGTCCATGTGGCACAGATGACATCAGGGACTGGTGTGACATGTCGGTGGCTCACTGCACTCAAACAGCAAGGGAACAAGGAACAGGCAACAATGGAGAAATTTGGTTCACTCCGTGATCTCCGACCCTCATCACTCAGGATGGAATGCGACGACGTGGCACAGTCAGACAGACGGACAGGAAGACCCAAATGCGGTCTATGAAGAGTGGAGTGGGTGGCCGCATAATTAATGCGATTACACTGAAATCACTCGTGGGCTGTGTGATGACATTCTGTAGACTATCGATTGTAGTGGCAGCTGGTGTTGATTATGCGTCCATCGCGAAGTCTTGTTGGATCTCTGGCTGCGATTGAGTCCAGCGGGAAATGAATGATAAGATGAAGATGACTGTGACGTCACGTGACGTGTGACGTCATCGCGCACCTGCAGCTAGGGCCAGTCCAGCGTGATAGCGGAGCGCCGCTGTCTGCAACTCTGCGGTGCGCTGCACTTGACGCATCATCATCATCATCGTATGTATCGTTTAATGACAGCTGACATACGCAACTTCTGACAACGCAAACATGAAATATGTCATAATGTCTCTAGTGGTTGCTGTGACTGAATAGTCGCCCAGATCACAGGAACAGTCTAGATAACGATAAACTCTGCCAGACGAAGATCCATGCCAGATAACGAAGTTACCCATGTACGTTCGTAGTTAAGTGTGAATAAGTAAGTAAGTAATCCTCTTAATTCTCAACGGTCGAACTTTATTTGCAATAACAGTCAAACAGAAATACAGAACAACACATTGGAAAATTGCAATTTAATGCAATACGAAATGAAAAAGGGTATCAACTGACCCGAAATCGCTAAAAGTAATTTTAGGTTCTTAGGCCTATCCGTGATAAAGCCATTATGATATTATCGTGTAAACGTAACTTTAACCACGTTTGTGTGAAAAAGACTTCATCTAAATCGCAGTGAAAGTGCCAAACGTTCAGGATTAATCTTTCACAACTGCGTGCGTGCGACGAACTTCGTCCCGATTACAAACTCACCCCACCCCATCACCAGATCACACCTAGGTACGATATCCCACAGGGACTGTCCTTAGGCCCTATAGACGCGCGACCGACCACCAGTCTGGCAGGCGGGCAACAAGCAATGGCGGACCCAGAACCTGGAAAATGGTAAGGGACATGGCGAGCGCGGTTGAGCGATCCTATAATAACCACCCTAGGATGGAACCCCCCTTGGCACAGACTAGGACATAACCCCCTATCTGGGACACGTATTGCATTCAAATGTGGTGTACGGACAAAATGCCACTGGACAAAAGGCCACCAGAAATGCCACCCCCGGACAAAAAGCCACCCGGGCACAAACCACCGGACAAATAGGTGAGGGAGGTTCTGTCCTAGGGGGTACGTCCTGGGGGGTTGTGTCCAGGGGGTTATGTCTGGACACCTGAGGACTTATGCCCCAGCGCGATCTGTGGCAGAGCCCCTAGTCGGAGGGACAGCGCCCCCTGAAGCAGCTAAAACATTTTGTCAATCATTTGCAGTACAGTATTTTCGCTCAAGTTTTTTTTACGTCGTTGAACATTTATGTCATATAATCGAAACGTTGCTTAGTTGGCAATAGTCATATGATTGATGTAGGCCTATACAAACATTTAGTACTAGTGTATTATTTATGTTTTTTTTCTTCTATTGTTTATTGTCTACTCTGTTGTATACTATCTGTCAGCGATGGTGAATAAAGATTTTTAAAGAGGAATCTGCATGCTGTGTTAGTCAATACATGTGACTTAAAGGGGTAAGGCGCATGGCCGCATTGCCACTACCCCTGGATCCGCCATTGGCAAGGAGTACTAAAGTATTAGGTATAGTGTGAGTCCCTTGATGACTGACAACTCACTGTCATCAGCAACAGCAGGCCAGCACCCCGCCACCTAGCCACTGTAGTCCTAGACCTACGCCAGTTCGTCTTGACTCACTCACGGAATGTCCCTCCGTAGCGTCCTGACCGTTTAATTTTACGTTTTACATCAAACAACTGCTTCACCGGTCTTTACTTCACCATATACGACTATGATAAGTAACCTATACCTTAACTTTACTTGATATTTCATCACACAATGTCTCCAAAAGTTAACCTAGTTGACAGTTAATGTTTGCTTTTTTCTTCTCAATCTGCATAAAAATAAATAATGAATAATTGCTTTTATAGCGTAGGCTCTCTGGCAGTCTCTTGTAAGCCGATGTTTTTTCTGTTTTGTTTCACTGGTGAATACAAACAATTTGAGCTGATGCTCACGAGACGCGCAAAAGCCTATAGCAGTTCCTGTTCGCAAACTGTCAGTATATCTCCAGCCATTTCGTCGCAGTTCATTCTTGGAGTGTGCGCTGCAGCCGAAGATCGCAAAAATTAATAGAAACTCCTTATTTTAGAAGTTTAAAGTCTTTCAAAGTCATCGATGTTGATACGACGGAAAAGCTCGTCACCAGTGCTTGTTGAGATAGGCAGCATGCCCATGCCTGTCTGCAACCGTTTTCAGGAAAGACTGGCCAACAAAGGTAAAATAACGACTTTTACGGGGGTACCGCTTTTTGATGCCCTCGAGCGCAGATTTTTTTTAAACTTAGAAAATCAAGACTTGGACCGTCGAAATCTACGTACAATGCTGAAAATTTCATACGCAGCTTCTCCATATCTACCTCAATTGATTTCGGCGCAATTCGCACTTGAAATGTGTGTTGAAGCCCGAAATCGCCAACAAAAATCCATAAAACTCCCTATTTTAGCGTTCATGGTCATCCAAGATCATTGAATTCGGTAGCAATCGAAAGCCAGTGTACGACTTCGTATTAGTAATTAATAGTAACCTAGGCCTTATCTTGCACCGTTATTTAGATACGGCGACTTATTGGCTAAAAATTGCAAATTTTTCCGACCCCTCTTATTTATCGCCCTCGTTCGTGGTGACCCCCTCCGAATTTATGGAAAAGCTTTACGGTTCCTGAAACTAGAGTCTTGCAGGCAGCTGATGGTGAAAATTTGGTGATACTAGCTTGAACCGTTTTTGGCTGATCCACCCGTGTGACGGACTGACGGACTGACAGACGTACAGACAGAATTGCGATGGCTAAGACGCGCTGAAAGCAGTAGCTGTAAGGTGTTCATTGGACCAGAAAACCCCTTTTCCAAAATTTTTTAAAACTTTTAAAATTTGCAAAAAATTTAAAATTAGAATTTAAAAAAAAAACAGAAAATTTTCTTTGAGCACCTAGGTTTTCCACCCCAAGATGATGAAATGGCTATAGTCCTGCAGGTTGCAGGTATATAACGAATCATCGAGGAATTAGCGAGTGTTGGCCTAATGGTGTCCGTCTCACTTGACCAACAGTGTCCGGTCGTCTGCGGCTGACCACCAGCTAGGCGGTCTGTGTGTGCGTGTGTGTCGTTTGAATTTGAACGTCCGGTGCTGCCGCGACGCTGCAAGGAATGGCGGGAAAGCTGACCACATAACGACAGCGCCACCTGGCAGGCCGGACCAGGCATGCAGGCTGTAGATAGCCGCAGACTGATCAGATCATCTGATACACCTACAGACCGCGCCGGACGGACAGATAGTAGAGCTGAGTCATGGGAGAAATCGATTCGCACATTTGACTTCTCGATTAACTTGTACTACTACTGTAGTCCATTTGCGTGCAGGGCGACGTAACTGAACTGAAGTGAACTGACGCGGTTTAGTTTTTGGCCATCTGACAAATGGCGAGCAGGGCGATCCCAGTGGTTATTAATTATCGCGTACGAGCGCGTAATCACGTAGTCACCGACGCCGTTAGACAATGCCTACTGTAATGCATTATTGCTTACCCATTGCTAAGTACTTCGTCAAAAACTAAACCGTGTCAGTTGAGTTCATTTCAGTTCAGTTAGGCTTTCGTCGCTCTGCACGCGCCTTAACATGTCTCCTCCAACTGACTAGAATCATGTATAACGTATATCTGATTTTTTTACCACACTAGGCTAAGCAAAAAACGAAATTTAAAAAGCTTCATAACATGGATCCTTGTCGAATTATGAAAATGTCAACAGATGTACTGCGATTGCAGCAAAGCTGAGAAATAGGCCTAGGCCTATACGTCATGAGAACAAAAGCATTTTCTGTAACGAAAAAAATAGAAAATAACTGCTGGAGTGTTATAAGCTCGAACTGCGTATAGTGCATGCGGTACCTAGAAGACCTACGAAAACTTCGAATTTAGTTTAGTTTAGCTTAATTTAATTTGAATTTATCACTGGCGTGAATCACCATCGAGTGGAATCGGATTCGTTTTCAGCCGAATATTGCCCAGCATTAGAAAGACTCTAGGTGAGGGGAGTTTCGAGTAGGCCTAGCTTCCAAGGCATGATTCCATCCTCTAGTTTACTCCACCCCTGCAGATCTGAACTGAATGGGTCGCCTGAAAATGCAGGGTCTGACTCCCTGACATTGCAAGACCTGACATTGAGGTGTCGTCTCATTTCGCCTAATCGCTCTTCCAGTTGGGTCTACTGCAGAGCCCCAACCAAAATCGAACTAAGATTAGGGTTAGGGTAAGTATACGACGCGAAATGAGATTAGGCGAAATGCTACCCAACGCCCTGATTCTTTCTGAGACTTTGGCGCTTTATAAATCATTTACTTACTTACTTACTTACTTACTTAACCGACATTGCCGGACCTGACAATGGCGGACCAAACTGTGTTGCTGCATTGTTGGACAAGTTATAATCAAAACCATAGCTATTGAGCATATTAGGCCTATAGGTTTAGAAACGTTATTTGCTACAAAAATTGACGTTAGTTGTGCTTATTTACGTTGAGTCACGCGGTGGCATTTTCTTCTCCGTCACTAAGCAAAAATTTGGTATATGCCTAGTCATTCAATAAGCATTGAAATTTAATGTACTGATATATTCAAACTTTTGTGTTAGTGTAGTGTAAAAATAAATAACATTAAACTTGCATTTTAGTTGTACGCCTAATTACTCCATTTCCCGGCAGTCGCTCCACGTTCAAAATTCTGCAGGGGCAAAAATTACTGACACTGCGAAGCCGAGCAGCACTTCGCTGCCTGGACAACAGAGCAGGACGAGGAAGGAGGAGGTCCGTCAATGTCAGGTCCCGCATTTTCAACGTCCCAAACTGGATAAGCTTATCAGCGGTAAGTTAGCCTATAGGCTTGATTCGCTGGCCCGGCTAGTATAGTGGATAGATAGCATGATGCTAAGTGACTGTGGCGTGAAATTCAATTTAATCAATTATCACCTCATGAAACTAACAGCTGCAACTCATAGACTGCTCGGAAAACTTATCAACAGCCTCCTTGACTCAACCTCTGCAGTGCAAGATTCACATCCTCATTACATAAACCTGTCCGTCTTCCTTTGAATTAAAGTACCATTTAGGCCTAAATGCTAATTAACCAATACTTTATGGTTGTTCCACAGTTCGTTTAAGAGTTATGCTGCAAAACTTTATATGACTACTATCTATTTTGTTAATTTTTTGTGTAGGCCTACAAAGCGTGTCATAAAAGTCACCCCGTTTAACCACCGTGCGAGCTATAAATACTACAAACCGAGGTGAAAATTAGTTTATATTTGAATACTTGTCCGAAACAAAAATAATCTACACAAAATAGTGACAAGTGTATTGTAAAAATTACGTAAGAGTATAAATTTGACAAATTTGTTGAAAGTTCAGGAAAAACTCCTAGGTTTTTTTCGGAACACATGTAAAATAGGTCAAGTTTAGCCAAAAAATGTTAGCAAATCTTTTTAGATCTAACGTTTTATATTCAAATCGATCATATTTGCTGGTCGTTACAAGTGTATTCCATGATTCCATGTAATCACTGCTTTATATTTATGCAGTTAAAAGTACAAATACAACTTATTAGTGAACAAATGGGTAATTTCAATGTATGTTCAGTTAATTAAATTAGAAAACAATGCATGTACTTCAACTGAGTAAACACAAAAATTTATTCTACAAATAATGGAACAAAATGCACAGATTTGACAGAGCAACGCATATACAAAGTCACAATGACAATCTCATTCATTAATAATGTCCAGTCTTAGCAGCAAGCAACACAATATACCCAGTTGTATGTGTAGTCAGGGGAAGATGCTGTTCCCCAAAATATTACTCGAAAATGGTAATATAACAGTGCCCCCCAAAGGCCTGAAAAGAAATGAAATGTCTAGCTCCTCTGTTTGGACAACTAAAAAATAAGCCAAAACTTTGTCACCGAATGTGGTTATGAGATAAAAATGCTCTAAAATGTTCTTGGCCTGGGTTTTGCAAATGCTGGGGAGCTTACAACAATGGAAATACTCTCCAAACCCACAAGGTGGATCAAAAGGGGTCTACTTCTAAAAGAAAGGAGGAGATATTTCCCAGAAACAAACACCACCGAGTATATAGCAGTCACTTGCTAATGCACTCTGATGCTCACTAGACATTCATCGATTGGGATCGGTATAAAAATATATAGCGCAGCTCGTTATAAAATATATCGGACAGAATACTGTATTAACGCATCAACGCACGTTCACATTGTTCAAGCTGTCAAAATTATGGCGACACTACAACATTTGTCAGTGGCCAGCAACAAACTATGTACAACTTACAATCATTAATAATTGATATGAACACAAACACAAAAAAACATTGGCTATAACTAGCTTTCACACAACTGCCATTGTTAAAAATACGCACAACGTTCTAAGCTTGGTAAAATATTACAGATTCTTCCACAGACTAACGGTGGTGCAAAATCTCCAGGCAGTAAAATTACCCATTTACAGTGTACGTGCTAGTAGCAAACTAAAAATTATACTTCATAAATGAGGGAGAACTAAAACACTAGAATCGGTTGAGCTAGGAACTGTGTATTTTAAACATAAGCTTATATCTCGTTGCATTTTTTGCTTATTAGTGCACAAAACTGGCAAAACACATATGTACAATTATATGAGATTAATAAAATAATTACTGCGTTGTTCACAACTTAACTGGTATCAGTACAGGTATACCACACAACTGGTCATTGTACAAAAACATCAATAAACTTAAACAAAAAGCAATTCGAAGGATTTCAAAGGCAAATAAAAATAATGATATAAAGTTAATTAACTCGGTCGGCGTATGATACACATCGTAACAGGTACATTCAGTATAAACAAAATTCGCCCACAAGGCACACATTCAGACATCACCTTACACGAGACAATCCAATGATTATCAGCAAATTTTAAGCAATAATACGAAAAATAAGTCATCATTCGCTCTCACTATAATGCAACAGTATGACTACAACGTACATAATCAAAATTCCGACCACCTAATACTCATTTTTAACGGAAAAAACAGTCAGCCAGAAAATAATGTTCGGTCACCAATAGTTAATATGATCTTGCATGAAATAATTCAATTAAAATGGCAAAAAATTAAAATCAAACAATGAATGACAAACTGTTATAAAGACTGGACGCTCACAATCTTTTCAACTCTTACAACCCTGACGTCGTTCAAACAATCAACAAAAAACACACAATGCTAAAATCAACGCAGCAATGTGATATAATATGACAACAATTACAGCAGCCAACTGTGGTGTCGTGGAAAATGAGGGCAGAAAAGCACACTAAATTTCTGGCTGTCAAAATATCTTGTTCTGGTCAGACACATTTCAATCCAAAAACCCAAAATTTGAGACTAAGAGTCCAATTGTGGCAAAGTTGAAATTTTTAACTCACCCATAATCTCCTCCATCGAAAACTTGTTCTAACTGTGAAAATCCTTGCGAAATTCAGTGTCTTGTCGCGGAAAATTGCAACATCTTGCCCCACAGAGTTTTTTTAGCCCACCCACGACGCTGCTGGCAGCAAACCAGAAATTACTCATCTCCCAAAGCGAGCAGCTGCCAACAATTTTGATATTGTGAATTAAGTCGTGGTAGTACTAAAACAACGTGTGTTCAAGGGAGACCATCTTAGATGAGTCCTGCGTACAGTTTCCCGGCGGCGTTCCGGCCGCTCTTGGTCAGGTCGCGGATACAGATGGTATCTCCCGTGTTGTACGGACAGTACTTGATCGTGTGTGCTGACTTACCGTTGGCGCCGCAGATAGGACACGTGTAGATGTACAGGATGGGGCACGTCACGGCGCCCTCTGGGTCCTTCAACTGGTGGGATGTGTACACCGCTTCCGCCTCACCGTTGTTTCGACAGAACACGCAAACCTACATGCAGAGCAGTAATGCTATCTTTTGGTCTATCGATAACTAATGGCAGACAATAAACAACACAGAATAAAACGCAGCAGCAACATAGAAAGACAAAAAAGGGAAATACACATATACACAATAATACCAACATTGCCTTAGCTCATTGTACGGCTAAAAACCCATCCCAAACTTAATCCAATTCCAATTTCTCGTTCCATTAATAATGAAATAGCATTAACTATAGCTAATTCTTAAAAACATTTCAATATACAAATTTGGCAATATGCGCATATTGTGTGCTGTGGGAAGCAAACATGTAACGATGTAACCACTCTAATTCAGTACTAAATTTTGCTATTAAACTGAAAACCAATAGAAATATCAAACCCAGTGTAAACGTGGTAGGGGGGGGGCGAGGGACATTTACCCACCTTAAATTTTGGCTGATAAAAAATATTATTCTCGTCCAAGAAATGCTGCCCCCAAAATGCAAAATTTGGTGCTGAAAGCCCCCATTAAAGTGACTAGCCACTACAGACTTGGAGCAGACACTGGAGGCAACGTATTTCCGTTCTAAGGCAGCATTTTTACGCCATCTTGATCAGCGGAACATTTGTTGATCCCGACCACTAACTAGACCCTACTCAGTCCCTCCCTAACCCTTTGTTCATAACCCTCAGCATCTTTAATTCTGGGTATACAAAACAATACCGGTAAAAACAACAATAATAACAATACCTTGCCGGTGGCTGAACCCGAAGCTCCTTTCTTCTGCAGGCGTCTCGCCTTGGACCTCTGCAGTCGCTCGCGTTCACGCAGGATCTCTATCAGTTTCGCCTTGGTCAGGATGTCCTCGACAGCGTCCGGTGTGGCCACGTGGCCGGCGCGACTCATGGCCTCGCTGGGAGTGAGCGCAGGGGGTGATGGGATACTGGTGCTGCCGGTGCTGTCCTGTGAACTGGTGGAGCCGCCGCCTGGCGACTGCTGTTGTTCCTGTAGAGCCATCTGACGCCGCACGTCTCCTGAAAACATCAGCACGACATTTTGTTGCAGATACATAAAATACGAGGTAAAAATATGAATAACGTGCATGCCTTAAGGCCTATGCAACAAACATTACAGTAACAAGCCAAGATGTCGCTAGGGTCGGCCGACCACGTGGTCTTCTATCAACTCAAATCTACAATCAAATTCGAACGTTCCCCCTCCCTGCGTTCAGAGTCAAGCTATGGGTCTGGGTGAGCACTGTTTGTGAAGCATATGAATTAAAAAAAAAAACCCAGCCCACCAGGTATAAGGATGGAAGACCCTGGCCGATCGCACCGCCTAGGCCTATATCCGAAGGTTAGCCTCCGACTTCCGGTTGCGGTAAAAGAATATCCCAGAGTACAGTCGCATACACGCTATGGTGACGCTGCTATATGGAATGCTATAATCAACGCTAGAATACGGTAATTTTGCCCCCAAATTTTCCGAAAAGGCATGTATTTCAGCCCCGAATTGTGCATTTTAAACGATCTTCTAGAGAGGATTTTGTGACAGCCCAAAATTTACGGTGGGCCACTGTCCCCCTCCCCCTGCTGCCAAGTGGCCAGTGGTCATATCTATGGTATATATCGATGTTCACCTGCATCGAGGCCGCGAAACAAGCGGTCCAGCTCGTCTAATTCAGTCTCTCGTCCGTTGTTCTCAAACTCTTCCCAGACCGATTTCACCTTCACCTCGGGACTTCCCAGGCTGCACCGCGTCGTCTGTACACAAACAGACAGACAGACCGTGTTGATAACTGTCACACCATGGTGATGACACAAATGTCAACTATAACTAGATACATTTCTCGGCACAAGACAATGCTTGAGCATTGGATGGACGTAGGAAGTGTAAACCCAAACCTTTATGCATATCTCGTATTCAGAACCACATAAAGCATTACTAAATATGAAATAAACGTAACAGTACAGTTTTTTTAAGTGAACAGAACAGCATCATTAAATATTGAATGCACAGTGGTTATGCGCCAACATTATTTGGCGTTCCACGTGGAGTAGCGAAATTCAGTGGCGCTGTGGGTTAAAAAAATAGGCCGCGAGGCACGAAGCTTCAATTCATTTTTTGCTATGACAGTTGCAACTTTCCAAAAGTGTTCAAAATTTCATTTTAAACCAATTTAACCAAAATAGAGTTTCCAGCCTCAGATCGTGTACTTTTGGATGAAAATTTTACAAGAAAAACATTTTTCCAACAGCCCAAAATTTCGGCAAACTAGCCCCCATGTCGCCACACCAATCATGAGTAACCAAAAACATTTGTCCGCATAATGCCAACACTATTTGGCCATCTACTGCAGCAGCGAAATTGTAATCCTCCTCAAGTGAAAAATTTGTACATTGGTTACTGCTGCCCTAGGGAACGTTGCAAACTATTTTGGTAATCCTACAGCTATGTACGTGTACGCGCCTGAAAAGGAGTCAGCAGGAAGTTTGCAACAGAGGTTTAGATTATGCACGAGGAACATTTGGGACTGAATCAAAGAACTACTGGTTGATGGTTGTTAGAACAGAGAACGGGTTGAAAAGCAATTAATATGCGAAGGCATCAAAGTTACGTTCTACACTAGTAGGCCTAATGGTGGACGTAGCGTCAGATTACGTCACTCACTGATTCATTCATTGACAAAACTGACTGCATCAGTTTGTCTCACACTAGCGCGAACTAGCTGCTGCCACTATAGCTGCTCACACACTATTTCAATTAGCCATTCATACACTTTCACTAGCACTAGACCGCGGCAGCTACTGTAGCACGCAATGGTCAAGTTTACAACGCCTACAACTTGCAGTACACACGGCTTAGCCTTACTGCCGTATAGCTGTGTGACATGGACAAACAGCCTAGACTGCGCGAAACTTAATACAAGTAAGCCAACAGTCACTTACACTGCAGGCCCACTATACTGATAGCTACTATCCTTTGCACAAGTGTTTGTGTGACAGGCTGATAAGTATTTTATAATAACCGTTTCCCTTCCTGCTGCAGGCCTACATATTACGTAGAAGTTAGCTGTCAGTGACAGCAGGCAGAGAAACAGAGTATAAAATACTTTACATGAGTAAATTAAGTGAAATGGCGAAATAAACCGCCTCGCATCCTCTGCTGAGTTCTTTGATGAACAGTGAACAGCCTTGAAAATTGAAAAATCCATCATACGCCTTAGCATGCTGAAATCGTTAGCTACAAGCCTATAAAATGTGCTTTTAAAATACGTTGTTAACATCTTACTTTTTACGCTTTTTACCCACCCCCTAATCCAACGACTTGGCCCTCGGATTTTTTTGTACGTAGGCTACAATGAACATAGCTGAGCAGATGTGGGTCTGTCAAAAACCACGTCAAATAAAATAACTATCACTAAGCTAGTACTAGTAGAAACTAGAGATACAACACACGTGAGCCTCAACTCACCTCAGCTACAAAAAGTCGTTCGAGCTCTGCAGTGAGGTACGGTGCGTAAACTCCCTGCACGAGGCCCTTGAGTCCGAGTTCATCGTCCGACGAGGCCGAAGATGAGACCGAAGACGCCTGGCTAGACGTAGACAACGGCGAACATTGCTGCGGCGGCGGTACTTGATACGACGTGTAGAACTCCATAGTAAGTTATACGTGATACTCGATTGAATGTAAACAGACACGTGGTGTAATGATCAGACACACTGCGGTGAAAACAACAGCTCGACTACTCAACAGGACGAACTCACAGAGTTGAATGAATTGGTGTTCACTGTTCAATGTTGGCGCGACCACCGGCTTCTACGAATGACTGACGGGCTGGCCGAGACTCCGCCCACTTCACGTCAATCATCACAGTCACTAGCCACGCCCCCGGCCACACACAACGACAAACCGTTTCGCGCGCGAATGTGACGCGACGACGCAACGCACTGATCTTCCCACCCGTGATAAACTATCCCCATTCCCTTACGCACATTACGCTCCACTGCTGCCATTAACGTAGTCAATGTGACGTGACGTCGGGCGGTTACGTAGGCCTATTTAGAAAATGTTTGAAAGGAAGCCGGGAGTATACAGTGGCGTAGCCAAGGGGGCTCAAGGGGCCCAGGGA
>Ga0209367_1003115_pt1 | contig 22361 bp, 21 predicted proteins | sample WorMetLIZISLAND2_FD_187412 | JGI IMG/M metagenome (GOLD analysis project Ga0209367, IMG submission 187412) | Marine gutless worms symbiont microbial communities from Max Planck institute for Marine Microbiology, Germany - Olavius geniculatus... ... | reverse complement strand
ATATCAATCTTTATTCACCAAAGAATAGTTTGGTAACAACAGACAGAGACAGACAGACACAGAAACATACAGAATAAAGAACAGAGACAGACAGAACAATAAGAATAGGCCTAAATGTCTTTACAAACATAATTTTCGTTCTTTTTCTGCGTTTGTTGTCTTTTATCTCGTTTTAATTTCTATTCTGAAACATTCGTTTATATTGCACGACTATAGGCGTATATAAAAACTATATGATACACAGCTGAATAAATTAACAGCAATTCACGATTTGTATAGCAACATTAACATTCATAAAACTGCAACTTTTTTTGCTTAATAAAAAAGCAGTAGTTTACAATACTGACGATGACGACAATAACTATTAATATTACCGAAACTGCTATTATTATTTTATTCTTAATCGATGACATTAATCAGACAGCCTACTTAAGCATGATTTTTTACTTTATTTTAACATGAAAAAGTCATTTATAAAAACTAAAAAAGGCACGAAAATAGCACGTCATAAAATATTACCGTTCAATCAAAGCTGGAATTCTAGTTGCCAGCTGCATATTACCGCAAGATTACTTTTTCTAAAATAAAACACATTACAAAAAATTACACAAATTTATTAATTATAACACAACATGCATAAATATAAATGTAAAGATTACGGTGGTAAAGCTGACTACGAATTTGTAATAACTTGTGACACAATGTTGCTAAATAACTAAGTTTGTTTAAATTAACTGCAAGCTTTTGTTGTCAACCTTCAACACCAACAAAGCTAAAAAAACCTATTAAAAAGTTGAAACAAAACAAATTGAGAAAGACAACTGTACAATTTTGTTATGTTATAACGACAATGATTTGCAAAAAAACACAAGAATTGAACAACGAAGTTTGAGTAACACGCCAGTCAATCATACTATCACGCCTCGAGTAGACTAACAGTAGTATTTATACCGTATATTTATTATTACATGCAGACTTAAGTCTGGCTGAAGTAAAAATTCACACAATGAAAAGCGGTCGTGTTACGTCGTTGGCAGTAAGATCCAGTAAATTCCGGTAGACAAGTGCAGTGTCCAGTGACAGGGCTGCAGCGAGCGCCGTTCAGACAGCGACACTGATGTGCACAGTCTGCGCCATACAGACCTTCTGGACACGCTGCAGACATCAACAAACCGCATCTAGACACATCTATTGTATGCAGCAACTACGGTTATTTATTTCAATAAACAGAGTACACTGCAGTAAACCTACACAGTAACGTCACATCTGCTAAATTTGCGCCTTCTAAGTCGCCTTGCTTACCTAGTTAAACACTAACAGTTGCCCAGAACTAATCTACTGCTGCTGCTGCTGTCGATTTTTTGGTTTAACTGATCAATTTTTCTAGCGTTCCTCTAGTTTCACTAGTTCTCACTTGTTGCCTATTAGGAAACTTTTTGAATTACTTCTTGTATGCAAAAAATATTACAGATTGGATAGCATTACTGACGGCCAACCAGCAGTACGATCGTATCAAAGTATTATAGGATGAAGTTGAATGCATTGTTATAAAATGTTCATGTAAACAGTAGTTTAAGCTACAAAAATGTTCCCCTAAAATGTCAGTTCAGTGCCAACATCTGCGGCCGTCCCCTGAGCGCACAACCCTGACCTTAGTCCTAACCTTGATTCTGATCCTTTTGAACTAAAAATTGGTACACTGGTCACTCCTGTCCTCGGAACAGTGCAGTCACAGCAATTTTGGTTTTTTTTCTGCGCCTTTTTGCCATTTGTCACGGTCGGATACTGATCTGTGTATTAGTCAGCTGTGTGTGCTGTGAGGGTTCAGAGTTATGTTCTTTTTATGTGTACTGCTGCACGATTTCTATAAAAATAAATAGAAACCCGCAAGGAACAGAAAGACAAGCAAGACATATAATGCGACCTATTAGAACGGCCGCATAATACTGTAAAACAAACGACAAATGCAACTGATGGGTCTGACGTAAAGTACGGCAACGTATTAGCAGGCTGTCGTACCGTGTTGACATCGCGGTCCGTACCAGCCCGGGCGGCACACGCAGCATCCACTGACAGAATCACAGGCGGCTGCATGCTGTCCGCAGTCACAGCGCTGAGAGCAGTTCCAGCCGTAGTGCAGAGCGTCACAGGCCAGCTCACAGCGCGCACCTGTCTGACCGAGACCACACCTGCACCGACCGGTGACTGGGTCGCAGTGTGAACCCTCCGCGCAGTCACAGACACCGCTGCAGTCCGCCCCGTAACGGCCTCCCGCCTCGCATCCTGACACTGCTGCGGCGGCGGCTGCTGCTACTGCTGCAATACACGCAGTGGAGTGCATCAGCGACTGGCCATTGAATGACTGTCAGAATTCTTCCACTGGAACACTCTCCCAAATATTTGCTGGCCGAGAACGGTCGGTAGAGTAGCCTCAACCATTAACTTATTTATTTATTTATCACGCAATAAACATTTACGTGAAACGTGTGAAAAAAAGTTAACTTAGTATATAGGCATTCACAGAAACGAAAATAAACTACAAAACATATTACTAAAAATACAAAAATATAAGTACGTTTGGTCTCACTTGAGTGTATCCATGCAGTTATCGATCCCTGACATAGTGCCAAAAATAGTAAGTACAAGCGCAGCGTGGAATAAGAAATGTTCTGCGTATGAAAAGCATTATGCCTATATCAGCTGTAACCCAAAAGGTCTATGGCTGTAACATAACAGACGTAGATGTAATGTTAAACACGAGAAAATTGTTGACCGTGCGATCAGAAATCAGACAAACTCACGTCGGTTCTCAGCACAAACGCTTGAACCATTCTTGCATCGGCACTCTCCAGTTACTCGATCACAGTCTTGAGTCTCGTCACATTGACAGCTACCATTGCATCCAACGCCATATCGTCCGCTCGGGCAAGCTACGAACAGTAGCGAGTACAGCAAGCAATCATTGTCAGCATTCAGATGATTATGACTATTAAAACAAATATCACAGTAAATTCGTATTCAACCTATCCAAGGCCAGCACAGTTTAACGAAACAAAAATTTTCTAGTTAACGTGCAGATTTTTGACAATGTGTGGTTTGCATCTAAGTCTATTTTCAGTCAGCTAAATTTTGCGTAATTATATTGATAAACATCAAGCTATTTTATGCCAGCAGTTGAACAAATTTGAAAATTACAATAATTATAACTGTTTAAATAAAAAAACGACCATATTACCAGAATCAACCCATAAATCTCACGTATATTCCACACAACAATTTCTGTTTCACAAAACATATTGTGCCGTTTGTGCGTCATATCAAAAATTGTACGTAGTTCATGATCTAGACCTTGGCAACACTAATGCATTTCACAGATCAGCACAGCCATGAAAAGTTTTCACTTGAAAACAACAATTGATTAACTTAACTAAACTGACTAAATATATTAATTACAAAACAAAGTCTGGAGTGTTCGTACGTTTGTTGCATGCCGGTAGAACAAAGCCGGGCGGACACTGCTCACAGTCGCCAGTCACATGATGACAACGCAATCCATGCGCACAGTCACAGACCTGACGACATCTGCGACCGTAACGCTTCACCCGGCATACTGCACCCAGCATGATATAAGCACGTACACACATCGGACGCCATACACAATTGACTTCAGATTTCGTTATAGTTTTAGCCCAGTAATCAAGGACCTGGGCGTCCACCATGCAATGAAAAAAGATGACAGTAGGCCTAAATAGCGACTAGCGATGTCAAAAATGGCGATGCTGTTAATGTACAGGTAAACAAAATTTGCCTACGTTTCTTGTTATCAAAATCCATTGCCAACGTTCCAGCGTCTGCCAATTACTTAAGTACTACACAGAACAGCAACTGGTCCATTAGAGTTTTACTGTCTTTGAAAACGATCCAGACTTGTAACCATTGCTTCTAGTTTTAATCAGATGTTTTAACATTCGAGATCTTTACTCCATGTTGAGACAATAGAAAACAATAATAAAAATAACCTTGATCGCATCGGCGACCTCTCCAGCCAGGTTGGCAGCGACACTTTCCATTCTTTGGGTTGCATGTAGCATTGTTAGCACAGTGACACGTCTCAGAGCAGTTCGCGCCGTAAAATCCAGCCGAACATCCTGAAAACACACAGCCCGTGCATTGCATTAAGTTTAAAGAGGCTCGCCATCCCACTCATGATTCAACGTGAGACTAGCTCATGCTTCATTGCACAGTAAATGATTCATTTAACCAAATTTTGTGACTGCTTGCCACGTACCTCTGGTTCCACAATCGACAAATCATGTTAGTTTCAACGAACTGCCACAATGACGTAAATTAAAAGTAAAATAACAGATTCATTACTTCTGAAAACTTTCGGAACTTCAGTGTTTTACACAAGATAAACCGTGGAACAAATTCGGCAACGACGTGGTTTTTACACACAACAGCCTTAAGTTCTCATAACAACTGTACTGTCTATTATTCGTTTGCCTACCACTCCGGTTTTTTAAATTCTCCACTTAATCCATTATTCAACTTTATTCGCCATCCAGTGCAATGTGATAGCGTAGTACAAAAAGTACACAAACATCGAAAAAGCGGAAATACATTGTAAGCAAACGAGATAAAAAACAAACAGTTACAACAGTTTATTGACTTCTGTCCATGAAGCTTGTTAAAAAAATTTCGTTTACGATTCACAGTTAAACTGGACACAGACTACATTAAACACGGCACAACATTTTGTGTATAACATCAACGAAATCGGTTTTAAACAATTTAAATTTAACTTAATTTCATTAACAACTAGAAGGCGCTTTTCACAGTTTTCACAGGAGGGCGCCACCGTTCCTGCCGGTTGTGTATGACATGTGGAGATGATGAGTCATCGTGTACACAGAACGACGGACAGAACGACCAATCTCCTAATCTCCTCCACTGTTCACTTCGTTCACCTTGGCGGAGATAACAAGAGTAAGACTATCCGTGTCGGTCGCACGCAACAAGACGCAACATCAGTCGTTCACTCACTTTGTTTGCATTGTGCGCCGAAGTAGCCAGGTCTGCACTGGCAGTGTCCAGTCACAGGATCACAAGACGCTGCATTCCTTCCACAATCGCACTTGCGCTCACAGTTGTCACCGTATCGCCCAGCCGTGCACTCTGCATTCCGCATGTTGAACACGGCCAGTTCTCGCAAAAATTACATGATAAACGAGCTAAATAAAGTTCAAACTCCATCGAGTTCAATTTGTAATTGTAACATATTAGTAATAACATGCTTTCCAACGAGCTGTACAACAAGTCCACAACAAGCTGAAATGTCCGGTAGTGGAGTTTGGGCCTAAGCGAGCTAAACCGTATGGCAAACAGTAAACACGGTCACCATCGCAGAAACGCCTTACTGTCATAGCGAACAAAACGCGCGATGCGTTTATTTCTGTTTATATTCGCTTTTTCCGGTGACGTCACCCGTTACGCTAGTGATGTAACAGAATTACGTTGCTTACGATGCGACGGAAAGAACGCATAAATGAAAATAGCCAGCAGTGTCATGGTTTAAAAATTACGCGGGCAGAATGCTGCAATTTTCCGAATACAGCTTGAAATTTATGACAAAGGAGATTATAGGCATCAAAAATTTTAATTTTGCCCCTAAATTTTCTCCAAAACGACCCCCACATTTTGGGGGAAATTTAGAGGCAAATTTAAAATTTTTGGTATTTCGGTATAATTTCAGCCGCATATATATTTGCATTTTTGAACTAAAATTTTTCGACACGAAGACGATTTTCCAACAATTATCCGCCAACTAAAAATTTATGGGCAGCGGCAATTGCTCCGTGCCCCCTACTGTCACGACGCGACGCGACTGGCAGTAACCTTGTTGGCAGTGTAGTCCGTGGCGACCAGCTGGACACTGGCAAGCGCCGGTCACTGCGTCACAACTGACGTCAGACGAACAGTTGCACTGAGACTGACAACCGACGCCGTAATATCCCGACAAACAACCTGACAACAACGCATCACCAACTACAATGAGTAAACTGGGTATCTCAGCTTTGAAACATTTATTGTATGCACTGGTCATTCTTGTAAGTGATTATTTTTGAACTGCTTAATTGACTGATCAACACATCATCACACATATAGTTTGCCTGTTCTACATAGTCGCCCGTCCAAGTAGTAACCATACCCAGCGTGCGGACGGCACTTCTTTGGTGGTCGACATCAACGCACTGATCACTGCAACAACATTATGCCACGCACAAAGGCCGGCAATCGTGAAAACTTTTATTCACCGCACCAGTAAAGTAAGATGATTAATAATTAATCAGCGAGGGATGGCGAAAACTCACTAATATTGCAACTGGATCCGGTCCAGCCAGCTGTACAGTTGCAACGTCCATTGACAGGATTACAGCCACCCACGGCATTCACACACTCGCAGCTCTGTACGAATAATACAATCAATAAACAGCCAATAATGATGCACGAACTGTATAACATAATGATGCAGTTAACTATCCATCAAACAATACGTCTGCATCGTACTATCGGTCTTTAGGCAGGGTCTTAAAATTTCTCTTTCGTCATTCGTACCCGAACCTCATCATTTGACACTTATAAGCACGTCGTTCTAAAGATAATGCTTGTTATTAAAGTCTCACTAAACTCCTTTATAATGACGTTAATGATGATACCTTTTCTCTCGACCTTTCGCCAAACAAACCACATAAAATTATACAGGGTGTTTCATAAAAAATGGACCCCTTTTTTCTTTCATAATATACTTAAATGACTATCAATTTATACGAAATTTTTACCAGTTGTAACCAAAAAAACTTTAATTCAAAATATTTCAACAAAATACGGCTGATTATTAAATACTCTTTGCTAGTTGTGACGTAACGCTGACGTCATAATGTGTCATGAGTACAAGCTTGCTTGTTTCAACTGGTGCTGTCAGTTGCTACCCTGCTTCGATGGTGACCTTAATCTGGTTCGCTGATAAAAAAATGTTCATCATGTCAGCACTAAGCAACGTGGGGCTGCAGTCAGGTGTCTCTCGAACCAGAAACTCAACAATTTCGCAAGCTCTGTGTGATGGTGCACTGTCTTGCTCGAACATGTTAAAGTCAAACTATCCCCACAAACACGTAAATGCGATCTCTTTGCGTGTTTTTTGTGGCTGCAACTGTATAACTTTGAGAATTTGTCATCAGCAAACCAGATCAAGTTCACCATCGGAGCAGGTAGTAGCAACTGACACACCAGTTGAGACAAGCAAGCTTGTACCCGTGACACATTATGACGTCAGCGTTAAGTCACGACTAGCAAAGAATACTTAATCAACAACTGTATTTTGTTGAAACATTTTGAATTAGATTTTTTCAGCTACAAGTGGTAAGAAATTTGAGTAAATTGAGAGAATTGTGGAATAAAGAAAAAAGGTCCATTTTTATAAAACACCGTGTAAACAGGATAAAAGTAATAGAACGCGGTGCTCGCCTGGTTGCAATCGTGTCCCCAGGTGCCAGGTTGACAGACGTCTGTGCAGTTTAGACCGTGTAAGCCGGGCGGACAAACACACAGCCCAGTTTTCGGGTGACAATGATGACGTCGATCATCACATTGACACGTCAGTTGACACTCGACGCCGTAGTAGCCACGAGGACACGCACGATCACAGGCCACGCCTCGCCACCCAGGTGCACAGATACACGCGCCACCCACGTGGTCGCACGTAGCACCGTTATGACAGCGACAGTGACGTCGACATCCAACACCAAACGTCCCCTCAGCACACTCTGCAGCACAGTCCGTGCCGCTAACTTACTAGCTGTAGCTTCTTGAAACGAACTTGAAACTTGTATTAATAGAAAAAGAAATCTACATAACTGGCCTCGTACACAATATTAATCCATGCAGAGTGAAACGCTAGCGTTTAAACAATTCTGCAACACTTTTAGCCATGCACGTGGTGTTAAGGAACGTCTGTGTAAATATGTCACACACTGTGAGGCATAAAAACACACCAAAATTTTTTTTACCATAACTTGAAGAAGAGTTATTCAATCTTAATAAATTTTGGTACACTTATTTTCGACACAACTGGTTATCAAATGGTCGTTCAGTTTTCCATCTCACCCAACATCTGCTTTTGCACTACCTGGTAAACACAGAACAGACAAAATATGCATTAAAATCAACAAAAAACTTTATATAATTTCATCTTTCCTGGTATGTGGCCACCAAGAGCCAATCAATTACAACGTTTGACTGTTGTGCGGCAGCATGATTATTAAATAGGCCTAACATTCAGGAATACTGATGAATTCAAGAAGCAATTGGTGAAGTCTGGATTGGTCTGGAGCAGAACGTTATCAACGCTGCTATCAACGAATGGAGAAAGTGTCTCCGAGCCAAGCCCATGTTCATGGGCCAACATTTCAAACATTTTTTAGACAGCTACAAAACAGACAATTGGATAAACTATCAGCTAAAACGATGAAATACGAACAAAATATGTATTTATGTGTTTTTTTGATTAAGCAATAATACCAATGGTTAAAAATGCAATATTTCGTTCGTAATCTTTCCCCAGGTAGTACAGAAACAGACAATGCCAGAGGTGGAAAACTAAACAGTCATTTAATAACCAGTTGTATCAAAAATGTTCGTATCAAAACTTATTAAAATTTTATCATTTTTCTTCAACTTATGATGAAAAAAATTTTGGTGTGTTTTTTATGCCTCACAGTGTAGATGATGTTGCATAAATGTAGCACAATTCATCCAAAAACGCTAAATTAAAGCGAAAGTAACAAACTAGAGAAATAGCATAACATTTTCTTGTTGTTTATGTTTAATTTATGCAGTGATAGCGTAACGACGACGGTCATGACAACCTTAACAAAACAAAAGCAAGCAAGATAACAGCATTAGCCTCCAACATTTGTCCACATATTTACCGACTACTGACTGATTTTTATTTTTTGTTTGGTCCATTCTGTGCAAAAATTTGCAATAACATGATTATTAGATATGCCACCACACTTCAACTGCGTCACTACTGTACTGTAAAAACAAAAGTAGTGTTTTGTTGGTGTACAAAACTTGACGCATGCGACTACCAACACGTCGTACATGATATTGAAAGTGAAGTAGACTAACTGTGAGAGCAACTGGGACCAGTCCAGCCAGCAACACAGCGACACTGTCCAGTCTGCGCATCACACTCTGCACTGTTCTCACACTCACAGCTCTCACGACATCCTGCGCCGAACTTTCCAGGTGGACACGCTGCAACACACACCGATAATCCTAGTTGCGTACGGTATAACTGTTCAAGAGTTACTGTCGACCGATTAAGAGAAATCTATTTGATCGTTAGTTCAGATGTTGGTCCACTTCTAACGTTACTTATTACTTCTGAATTGACACTCAACAATCAACACAAACTGATTATAGCAATAAAATTGGTTCGATATGTGGCCTGTGAACGTTACAGATACGGCGAAAAAAATCAGCTACAATTCCAAAAACGTGAAATTGTTCCTAGGGGCGTGCCGTGTAGAGGAAAAAGTTGTTCGTACGTACGTTGATCGCAAGCGTGGCCCATCCAGCCCGCTGTACAGTTACAGCGTCCAGTGATCGGTTCACACGATGCACCATTGTCACAGCGGCATTGCAACAGACAGTTCGCGCCATAATAGCCGCTCGAACACGCTACACAAATACGTTCTAGTTCATTAGTAGACATAATTATTTACTCCGTCTTTTTTCAGTGAATTACAAAGTTACTCTACGTATGACCCGGTTAGTACTTAGATGAATAACCGTTCGCCATTAGACAAAAATGTTGTCGTTTTTCGTCTAGTCATATAGGCCAACTCAGCCCGGCCACCTCTCCCTGGGTAGAGGCGTAATGAGTACAGTGTACTTGTATTTAACTCTCACCGGCTCAAAAGATCGTGAACGGAGTGAAATCTCATACAATGGACCCTGACCATTAGGAAAACGTTTTTTCTTAACGTTGATACTCTATTGCAGGAATTGTAACGTTGAACTTGTTGCAAAACTAAAAAAAGTTGCAACCAATCGATCTAATCGACCTCGGACTTCAATCGGCCCACCCGTCCAAAAATTTCATCAAAATTTGATCACTAACTTTTTGGTGATCTTACGGACAACCACGTGTTAAACGCAACTTTCCTTCGGCGAAGGGGATTTGTGTGACGTTTAGGACCACAAGTATCTCGACTGACTCACGTGTGTCGCAGCTGTGGCCAGTCCAACCTGGGCTGCACTCACAGATACCAGTAACTGGATCACAGCTCGAGCTACTAGCACAGCGACACTGCTCACGACAATTCGCTCCCCACTTGCCTACTGCGCACGCTGCAACAACACGAATGCATCAATATAATGAGGGTCAGTAGGATATCATCTGAATCCTGATTACTAGGCTATTCTGTGAATCAAATTCATGGGGGCTATGTTCAGTTATTTTCAAAACTCAAGCTGTTGTAAAATAATCACTGGTTCCGTAATGAGTTCAACTTCAAAAAAGATTCAAACAGCTCTTCACCAGAATTAAAAAGAAAAAAGAGCACAACGCGAAACAGCTCTCAACAGAGTGTTAATGCAATTGTTTTGCCTGTTAAAAGATTATACTTATTATGTTTATAATGTGTCAGTAGTGTGATCTACGTACATCGTTCGCAGTGCAGACCAGTCCTGCCGGCAGAACAGATGCAGACGCCCGTCACCGCATCACACGAAGCGTTATGATCACAGCGACATTGTCGTCGACAACCGACGCCGTAGTAGCCGTGCGCACAAGCTGCAATAACATATTATAACGTAAAACGTATAGACTTTTCCGCACCATCAGCCTCATGGCGGTGTCCCTGGTTACCGTTTCCGTAACCCTCAGATTTGTGAAAAGTTCTACTGCATCAATTCCCAAGTTTTCAATGTTCGGGACGAGCTTAAAGTGATGCAACTTTTAATGAGTTGCCAGCTAAACAAAATATATAAACCTACTGTAGTAGTAGTATTTGTTGTAGCAGTCTGTATCACAAAAATATACAGTAACATTCAAAAACGTATCATAATTCAACCAAATGTTTTCGACGCATTAATCAGCATAAACGTAATTTCACAGTTGACGAAAAAGATCAACTGTTTGATTAGAAATAAACTTAACATAACTGTATGAACTGAATTTTTAACAGTAATTCATCTTAAAACAGAAATGTACGTACGCTGATCACAGCGCGGACCAGTCAAGCCTGCAGAGCAGTTGTGAAGACATTCGCCAGTAACTGCATCACACATCATCCCGTCGCCACATTCACAAACCTGGCTGCACTGGTCGCCATAGTAACCAGGTGAGCACGCATGTTGACAGGCATCACCCTGATAGCCAGGTTCACATTTACACCGGCCGTCCTAACACAGCAGTATCATTCAAACATATTAACAGCAGCAAATAATTTACAATACAGTTATTTAAAAATTAATATTTTTAGTTTAGTGACTTCTACATGGGTAACAAAAACGTCGTGATAAACTCTACAAAACAAATGTTACCAGCAATTACAACAAAAAATTCAACTACAATTTTTGAGCTACAGCGCAAATTCACTGAGTCATTCAGTAGACTTAATTTAATTTAAACATACTAATACTAATTACTAGCATACTAATTAATGCCATGCAACCAGCCTACTCTAATTGGGGGGTAATGAAATAAAATTTACACTAACAGCACAGACAGAGTAAGAGACTCATGACATTTCAATAAACAGCACGCGTATTCGAACCTTTGGATTGCAGCCGGAAGCGTGTTCGAATGCGGAACAGTTACACATATGGATGCAGTTTGGGCCCCAGGTCCCGGCGGGACACGGCTTGTTGCAAGCGGTGCCAAACATGCCTGGCATACACTCACAGTAGCCGAAGATACGGTGACAGCGACCGCCACTGCAGCGCCTCGGACACCGACGATCGCAGTCGGTTCCGTACAGACCTTAATCACAACACCACGTGCTCTCAGTAGTGGATACTAATCTTTAGTGGATATTACAGGATGTTTACACGATCCAGCAAACGTCCAGCATTAGCACGTGTATTTTGAATACATTTGATGGAAGTTTGCTGGACGTTTGCTGGATCGTGTAAACGCCCCATTAGTGAAATGACAGAGGTCAGCTTAGACCACCATTAATTTGTCTTACGTTGGGCAAAAGAACTTAGGAAAAATAATAATCAATCACCAAAATGCTTTACCCAAGAGTTCTTCAATATTTCACCGAAATCCGTTCGCAACTTTCAGTAATCCAGCGAACAGACAGATCCGTCTAAAACATTACGCTTGAACCTTCCGTGGTATCCACGCACGTAATGTCAGGCCACTTCTTCACGCTGTATTCGTTAAAACAATCCACAGTAGGCCTACTGTATAACTGAGTCTTTCACAAGCAGTAGCTTTTATCCACCCAAATCTGGAATCGAAATTGGGCGCAACTTTCCCCCAATTTTGGGCTAAGGTTCCCCCAATTTCTGACTCAAGTTTTACCCTCCATTTTGGGTTTCTTCCCCACGAGGAAAAAAATTTTGTTAAGGGTATAAATTAAACAATAGGGAAAATAAAAATAGGCGGTTTTGTTAAGGAAAAAAATGAAAAATAGGGGAAAGTAAAAATAAGGAAAGTTTTGTTAAAGGTATAGTTTGCCAGTGAAAAAAATAGAAAGAAATTAAAAAATAGAGGGTAAATTTTGTTAAAGGTGTAAATTGCCCAGTGAAAAGTTAGGAGAAGTGAAAAATAGAAGAAAAAGTTTGATCTACAACCTTATCAAAACTTCCCCCTATTTTTCACTGGGAGCAAACTGCGCCCACTAGGTATAGGATAGAAGCCACTGTTCACAAGTATCTCGAAAGAAAACATCTGGGAAAAGTTGAATCAAGATTCCTCAGAGACTGGATACATTTCTCGTTTTTTGCGCAACCAACAGCGTGAAGCACTGACTGTTTTCAAGTACCAGTAAAACTTTTATCAAATAAAACTACTAACAAACCTGGCGGGCAACCGTCCTCACACTTGTCTCCAGCGACACCTGGTGGACACAGACAGCGACCAGTGACCGGATCACATGAACCGCCGTTATGACACGAGCAGATGCTGTTGCAGCCCTGTCCGTAAGTTCCCTGCGGCAAACGCACTCAGCTAAGTAAAACATACACTTAACCTCCAAGCAAGCCATAATGTCGTTGACTAAAACTACTAGAGTTCACGCTTCACAAGAATACAAATTATGGCATCTACGCCATATAGCGGGTGCGTTTACCTTCCCTCAATCAACGAATACTTTCTGATCAAGAAAATATTAAAGCCGCATTCCTCCAGTAGTCCTGTCATATACTGTAAATGTTAACCTAGTATAATTTTCTGGAAGTGTTTGCTTTTCATTACCAAGCAAAGTGGGTAAGGTAAAAACGTATACGCCTTAACGATAGACGGATTGCGAAAAAATTGTTTAATAAACTGAATCTCTAAACTTTTTAAACGACATAGACAGAGCGTAAAAAAGTATAACACTACCTGTGGGCAGGGTTCATCGCAGACCAAGCCAAACCAGCCTGGAGCGCAGTCGCATCCGTTCAGATTAAAGTTGCAGTCAGCGCCGTTGAGACACGAGTCGCACGTCAGCTCACACTCTTCACCGAACGTTCCAGGCAAGCAAACTACACAGTCGCAAAACGAACTAGATGTAATACTCACAGCCTGCTGCGGGATAAATAGTCACCGCGAATATAGCATTTACTCCATTATTATCAAACTAAACCTAAACATTTTTCTGCACTCAACAGTCATTTCTATTATGCAGCTGTAACACAATACATAATTCAAAATGTTTACGATATTGTACGAAAATAAAATGTTGAAAAGCACAAGTAGGCCTAGTCTAAAATCTCAGTTTATTTAATGTAGTAAAATATGTAATAAGTGTGTTTTAAACTATTCCTTTTATTGTCATCACTTACTAGAAACAAGAAACCCAGCTGTCGCTAAGATAGCCGACCGTAATAGTTACCAGTGATCTTTGAGGTCATCCAAGATCAATGATTTTCATTTCATCCGAAAGGGCGTATGCTACTCTCTATTAGTGACTAATAGTAACCTTGGCCATATCTCTCACCGTTTTCGAGATATGGCCGTTTTCCATTGAATTTCCTACCCCCTCCATTCAACCCCATTTTTAAAATGTTTCCCTTGCACTAGATGGCTGAAATTTTGCATGCCCGAGTTTAACACACATAGCTAATTACTTGTATAACAAGTTTTCCCCTATGTTCTATAGCTTAGCCACAATACATCTGTGACAGACGGACAGACAGACAGATAGACAGACGGACGGACGACAACCATGCCAATAGCTCGACCGTTACTGAAGTACGGTCGGCTAAAAAATTTTATTTATGTAAAGTTTTGTTGTTGGGTTAAACAAAATGATGAAAGAAAATAGAAATACCTGAACGAGCAAGTGAAAAGCCTACAAAAATAACAAAACACGGTTTAACCTCGCGCACACATCAACAGGTCACTAGGCCTGATCACTAATCATTCGCTAAAGCTGACAAGCAAGTATAGGGAATATTCTACACCGGTAACGGAGCCGGAAAAATTTTCACTGAAGATCATACATTGAAATTTAAATGGGGGTATTTCGTGGGCAAATCAGAGAGTTTCGAGTGAGTGTTGTAGGCCTACACTAAGAAGAGACATGGCCAAACGACGACCTCAATGCAAAGAAAAATTTTTGGAGAACGCGCTTGGAAACAGTTAAACGGAGTGTTAATTAACAGGGCACAAATGACTTTACTAAATTCAAACCCCATATCTGCACGATTTACAAAAATGATTTGTACAAAATAGTAAGTTTTCTTTATGCTTGCTGTATTATATGTAATTTAATTAAAATGAATGACAAAATACGGTTCAACTATCAACAGAAGTTCTCGTAATCAGGTGCCTCAAGTGAGAAAATGTCGTCGGTCGTCGACTTACGATAAACTAATTACAAGCGACGTTATCATGAAGCACACGCAACGTGACCAAATTGACTCGACAGGTTCAAACGCTAGCCGTACACAACAAACCAGTTTCTGCAGCTAGTTGGTATTTGACAGTGAAAACGAGTGAAACTACTGACTGCTAATGCGCCAATACCTACAGTACCGCAAGTTTGTAACGTCAAGTCAGTTACACTTCCTGTCACCCTATCGACTGCTTCGAAACATTGACGGAACGCTTAAAGAACTGGTAAACTGAAGAAAACTGAAAAAGACAAGAAAGTAGTACAAGACGCCGCAACATGAGCGCCCCTTACCAAACTGTTCTTCCGCTTCGTACAACTCTTGATGCAGGTCATAGTCTTCGGTCAATGGTAGAATCGGCGGCATGGTCGTCGCAAACTGCAGCTTCAAGAACGGCAAAGAGCGCTCACCATCGCTGCTAGCGTTCACCTGAGGGTGATTGGCGTCCTCAACTGCAACTCCGATACAATGTACGAGCTTATGATACTATGAGACAATTTTAAGGTGTGCTTATAAAAACTGGCAAGTATCTCGCCAAAAAACAATTACGAATTGCCTACAAGTAACAATATAACAAGAAATCTCAGCTAATGCTCATGAGACGCGCGAGAGCCTATAGCAGTTCCTGTTCGCACGTCATCTTGGTCTATCTCCTTCCATTTTGTTGCAATTCACTCTTTTGCAGCCAAAAAACGCCAAAAAATCACTTGAAATCAATATTTTTAGGGTTTTAGGTCATTCAAGGTCATCAATGTTGACATTCCTAAGAAGCTCGTCGCCAGTGCTTGTTATAATAAGCAGCATGTCTGTGCCTATCTGCAACCATTTTCACCTAGACAAGACAACAGCGGATAAATGACACACTTTTTAGAAGGGTACCCCTCTTTGACACCCGCGTGCGCAAGCCTCTTTGAATCTAGAGGGTCCGAACTTAAACTGCTGAAATTAACATTCAATGCTAAAAATTTCATACGCAGGTTGTTTTGGTCTATCTCTAGCCATTTTGGCGCAATTCACTTTTGAAATGCGTGTCTCAGCCCAAAATCGAAAAAAACTCACTAAAACCATTAATTTTGAGAGTTCAAGGTCATTCAAGGTCATCAATGTTTACATTTCTAAAAAGCTCGTCGCCAGTGCTTGTTATGATAAGCAGCATGTCTGTGCCTATCTGCAACCATTTTTACGTTAGACGAGCCAATAACGGTAGAATAACGCTTTTAAGGGGGTGCCCCTTTTTCTAGCTCCCCCTCGTTCGTGGGGACCCCCTTCATCTAGTGGCATGAAATTTTGTCACAAAATACTAGAGACTCTAAGCTATTATATGGTGAAAACCAGAAAACTCTGTCTCATCTGAGCTTGGAACGGTACCAGGACGTGACAGACACAAGACACCACAAAACACAAGACACCAAAACAGAATTACCATAGCTAATATGCGCTATAGCTAGTCCGATCAAAGGTAAACTAGATTGGGTTCGTGTCTGATTTGTTGGCCATTGAGTTGCACACTTAGGCCCTATGCCTTGTAAAGCAGTTGCGTTGTGAAGACGAAAAACATAGGACAATTTTTTCGGTACACTCGGTTAAAACGCCATTAGCTGAGAAATACTGCAACTTTGTCCAGATCTTCACTGAGTGTGTCTTCAAGAGCCATGAAGGTGCGGTCTTGGGTAGTCAGGCAAATATCATCAGCATAGATAAATTTGAGAGAACGGGTTGAAGGTAGGTCATTGATATAAACATTAAAGAGGCAAGGAGACAGAACCGATCCTTGAGGGAGACCATTCTTCTGATGTCTCCAAGAACTGCATTTATTGTTCATATGAACACGGAACCGTCTGTTGCTGAGAAGTAAAGTGATTGACTCAACAAGCCAGTGTGGTAAGACCTTTGAGAGTTTTAAGAAGATACCTGTGTGCATGACTGAATCACAAGCTGCAGACAAGTCCAGAAATATTGCACCTGTTTTTAAGTTTTGTCGGAATCCGTTTACTATGAATGTTGTTAAGGCAAGGATCTGGTCACAAGTATTGCATCCTTTATAAAAACCTGTCTGCTCAACTGTAATGAAATCTTCCAGGATTGGATTGGCACACTGTAGTAGTAAACGCTCCAGGCATACGGAGAGCAAAGAAATTGGTCGGTAATTGGCAGCTATGGAGTGGTCTTTATTTTGGTTTTGGAATAGCAATGATTCTGGTCTGACGTCAGACTTTGGGTCCTTTTCCCTGAACAATTCGTGTGAAAAAGGAGGTTAACCATTAAACAAGCAGTTTAGTCTGAAACATCGGCTGCAATTGCCAACTGTAGGCCTACAGTAGGTACACACGTACTACAATCTAAGACGCCAATAATTGCCAAAAAAACTATGCAAAAAAAGTGAGAAAATAAAGTAATGACACCACAAGTGACTACATATATTGCGGTCTACATGTTTTTTGTTGCCATACCTCACGTTAATCCTGGAGTCTCGACGATGCTGACTATTATTACTAGTAGCGGTACCACAATTATTGCCGATAACATTAGCTCTTGCTGACAATGCAGTAGCTTCTTACTTTTGCGGCAGCGTTTTCTATCAGTTTCCAGCTGATAACCTTCAGTGCAGTCGCAGTATAACGAGCCTGGGGCATTGACGCAGACTTGCTCGCACTGACCATTGTCTGCTCTACACTCGTCAACGTCTACAGCCGCAGACACCACCCAACCGACGCACCGACACATAAACACACATGCACAGCATACACGGAAAAATCGTTTACACGACAATAACTTTTCATGAGTTGCGTATTTATTTACTGTAGATCTTGCTTGCGTGAATCATGTGAAGCATACTGCTTCCGATCAAAGATTATCGACATGAACTAAACCACCATAAACGTGTTCCGTTATTCTACATTCATCGTTGTCATTAGTCACGTTTATACTTTATATTTATGGTTGCTAATTTGCTAGTAATTGAAAAAATAATATTTGGCTTAAAATAATAAATGCTTGTCATCATATCTATAATCTATCATTTAATGCCTTTTACTGGTGGGACCTTAATAGAAAATTTAGTAATTAAAACTTATTAACCATTGCAAAGTTTCAACAACTGATCTTCAATTTCCGTTTTTCACGGCCCCTTTCTATATTCAACACAAAAGCAGATGCTGACTCGCTACCTTCGCAAGACTTTCCATCTGGTCTAAGCGTGTATCCGTCGTGGCATGAACACGTGATGGAGCTGTCTCCTTGGTGACACACGTGCTCGCAGCCTCCGTTACTGCTCGTACAGCTGTCAATCACTTCCATCTCGACCCCTGCATCATTTATTCACGACAATTTTGTCATAATACAACGCTGCTTACATGAGTCAAACTTGTGACCAGAAGTGCTTTACCATTTCAAAAGTGCCAGCTGATTAGCATGAGCTAATGGTACCGCAGCTTAGGAAAACCTAGCTATATGCGGTCATCATTCGTCTGCACTTGCGAACAATTGGACTTGCGGTGCAGAGAGCAGACATACCACCGACCCAATCAGCCAAACTATGCATTCACCTCGTAGCCCGTGATCAATCAATCAATCGATCGAAACACATTAATATAGCGTTATGTGCAAAGAAATCAGAAATGCTACTACTAATTCCCATCCAGTTGAGGGTAGAAGGCTAAGTTGACATGGGTGGCCCTCTCTGTGAGCTGAGTCAAGCACATTGATGTACACGACTGTTATTTGTTGGTATCAATACCGGCGCGACTAACTGCGCGACTTCATCACCAAATCGCCCGTTACCAGGAAAATGTCGACAAAAAGACAGCATGTATCGACATACGGTAGCATGATTTTCCGTCGGTTCCAAGCTGATAGCCAGGGTCGCATGTACAGACGTACGAGCCTTTCATATTCATGCAGCCTTGCATGCACGCAGTACCACCCAAGTTGCACTCGTTTATCTCTACAATTCACATCATAAATAACCGCACCATTACACGGACTACGATTAAACACGACACTTTAATTATTTATGCATACGACATTTTTGAAACTATTTAATTTACTATACAGATAATCATCCGGTAAATTATTAAGCACTTCGAACTTCAGGAGACTATCTCATCGACGATATTGTAAAAGTGATAATGAGAAAAATACATTTGCATCTATTAAATTACAATAGAACAGCTGATGATGAGGTTAGCAATAACAATTTTATAATAATACAAGTGACAAATTGATATACATGTACAAGTGCAAAAGCGTATTGTAATAAAATTCCCAACTGTCTTCCTAAATTTTCTGTCTTAACTACGTGTGGTATAAGCCGTCCACGAGTCAGTATTTTGGTATAAAAGGCAACGTTGTTTAGCAAGTCCACTATTACTGTATCACATCATACCTTCACAGGTCTTTAGATCATCCATCAGTCGATATCCCGCAAAGCACTGGCAAACGATCTGTCCACCGTAAATCGAGCATTTCTGATCACAGCCGCCTTTGTTTGTCTTGCACAGATCAATTCCTACAATTCGCAACTAACAAATAATTCCAAGGTGCGTGTTTAATAAAGAGCAAATGTCAGCAGCGCCGTCTTTATCAAAGACCTTGCAGCCCCAGCAAGATTTTACTTGCTCACATATACAGTCTTATTACCGGTTACAATCATAGACCTATTAGAGCATCTTGTTATGAGTAGGTCTATTTTTGACATTTATTCCATAAATTTATTTTTACTTATACACGGTGTTTCACAAAAAGGACCCCTTTTTGTTTTTTTTCATAATTCACTCAAATGATGATCAATTTATACAAAATTTGTACTAGTTGTAGCTGAAGAAATGTTAGTTCAAAATATTGCAACAAAATACGGCAGTTAATTAAATATTCTTTGATAGTCTTGACGTAATGCTGATGTCATAATGTGCTTGCTAGTCTCAACTGGTGCTGTCAGTTGCTACCCTGCTCTAACGGTGAAAAATTTGATTTGCTGATGACAAATTTTTGAAGTTTTACAGTTGCAGCCTCAATTTTGGCTGGTTGAACGGAAAAAGAAAACCAGGTCACAAGAAACAGTTTCCAGTGCAGTTGCTAGATATTATTGTCAGTTTGTTTTCTGGTCGTCTGACATGTGTTAAATGGAATAATGCATACTCTTGCATGTTTGAAATTATGTATGGTGTGAGGCAAGGTTCAGTTCTGTCTTCAATATTATTTAACGTTTATCTAAATGACTTGGCAAATGCCAGGGTCAGAGATTTCATTATTCTGTATGCAGATGACATACTGTAGATTGCACCACCTGTTACGATGTTGGAACGTTTGTTGCACATTTGTAAAGACGAGCTAAATTACATTGATATGGTAATTAACTGTAAAAAGTCATGTTGTATTCGTATGGCTAGTCTTGTAAAAACCAGTCTGGAATTCAACACGTGATAATTTTGCTCCAAAATCATTTTTGTTTTCGAGTGTTGACTCATATCGCTTTATAAACAGTGTGAAAGTTTTTTGCTCTAATAACGTTAAAGCATCAACTGCTGTTGTTCAATTGTTTTGCATATGAAGCAAAAAACATCGCAAAAGTCGCTTTTTCTCGAGCTCTTTGGGAGTTTTGTTAAGTCGCGAGAGCACACAGTGCATGCAGACCTGTACACGAGCGGCCGTTGATATGCAGTCGATAGCCAGGCTTACAGCGACACTGAACGCTCTCGCCGTAGCCGGGTATGCAGATCTGATCGCATCCACCGTTGTCATGCTTGCAGCCGCCGACGCCAACTGTTCACGCACCAGTCAACGAAACACAACCATACATTGAACGATTAACTCGTGTAACTATTGTGGCGTCAGATGATGATATTACAGCCGCTAGAGTCCAACACAGCAAAGGCGTGTTCAAGTAATGCACTCGTACATATAACACGCATGATTGCCTAAGGTCGAAGCGCTGAACTGTAGTTATCTAACCTATATGGCAGAAGCGTACAGAACCGAACGCGTAAAGGCAATCAGGCAGCAAATGACGGTCGAAGTACAGCTGTCATCGTAATCTCCACGCTTCTTGATTTTCATTTCGTTTCATCGATATGACAGGTTTTACACTGTAGCGACTGCTGAGGCTGACAAGGCTGAATTGGAAGCAGCGACAGTTAGGATTGCCAGAGGTTCATTTATCATTGGTTTAGTTTCGTGCATGACTAAACACCGTTAACAAATTACAATGCATACCGATCTACTTTGTCATTAAAATTAATACGAAGTACGTATATCAGCTTCCATTTTAAACATGAGACACAAATACCGCAGTCGTTTTAATGATTTCTGGAGGCGGGAATGTTAAGTCCTAACAGATATGCAGAGAAAACCTTACCACGAGCGGCAATTGCTGTTCAGTCGATAGTTTAGTTTACAGCGGCATTAAACGTGGCCAGAGTTTGTGTCCGAAGTGGATAATGGACGCTTTTGGCTGATACTTGCAGGTCGTATCCGAGAACACCTCGTTTAATAAAAAGGTAAAAGACAGTGCATGCATTTAACAACGCTTATTATTAGAAGGTTAGCCTGAATATAGCCGTAGAACAGTCAGTGAAAAATGTTCGATGATCGTACTGACCGACGCACGAGGTAGATGGCGTTGGTTTGCCTTCAGCCGGACACTGGCAGAAGAATCCACCGATGATGTTTCGACACCGATAAGCGCATCTCTCGCCGTTGTTGCCATCAGCACATTCGTTCACGTCTGCGTCCGTCAATCAAACATATACATAGACACGTACCGTACATGCGACGCATGTACAAATACGACTATAATTAAATCTGGCAGGACCGAATGTACCAGACTTATGTTACCAAAGCCCAATAACTAGGGTTTAAAGACTGTTGGCCACCGCTCAGAAGCCTCAACTTCAGAGATTCTGGCAGAAATGCCGTAAAATAACATTTACAAAAAACCTTATTATATTATAAATAACTTGTTTTGCCTTATTGAAACTTGAACATCTTGCATTATACACTGTGTCTCAAAAAACCGGACCCCTGCTACCTTTTCCAATAACTCCAATAGTCCTGGTTCAATAGCAATAGATTTTGACAAAAATAATCGTTAGAGAATCAGCACTTAATAGCATGTGTCACTTTGCGAGAAATTTTAAGAACAGAGTACCAGCTGAGGTTTTCCTGTGGCACCAACAGTAGAGGCAACTGCACTGCAGTACTCCAACGAACCAACAACATCAGTTACGAAATCATTAAATGTTATA